>SXGQ01021351.1_pt1 | contig 17132 bp, 13 predicted proteins | sample 3178371 | NCBI WGS metagenome assembly SXGQ01 (sample SAMN11356859, study PRJNA531348) | freshwater metagenome | isolation source: freshwater sample F1-20 | place: China: Fuxian Lake, Yuxi | collected 2017-12-25 | reverse complement strand
GATGATTATCAAAAAGAAACTGAAATAAAATTATCTGATACTAGTAATATTTCATTTGAAAATTTACAAAAAGAAGTAATAATAGATGCTAATCTATCTGAAAAACTAACATCAGAAAATAATCAATATGAGGCGTTAATAACAACCGCATCAGTTAATACATTATCTGCTGATAGTTATCAACAAGAATCTATTATTGATATGAATTCTAATTTAATTTTTGAAGCAGATTCATATCAAAAAGAAGCAATAATAGATGCAGAACTGTCTAGTCCTACAATTATAAGTGAAATTGATATTATAAATTCAAACCAAATTATAGGACAAACTGAATTTGAAACTATTGGATTTGGTATTTATGCACAAAGTGGCTCTGCGATTAGAACATATTTTGATAAAGATAATAGGAGAGTAAAAGAAAGAATTAGAGTACAATTAGTTACAGAACAAAAAGAAAGAATTATACAAAAATTTGCAATAACTGCTTCGGCTAATGGATTGGGTGACCCACGCGGTGGATATGTTTCGGATATTGAAACATATACTGAAACAAAATTAAATATACAACCATTTAGCGGTTCTATTGTACCTATTGTTGGTGGTAATATAATAGGTGTTAAGAATGTGAGCGGATATCTACCAACACATTATAGAAATACAACAGATTTAACGAGAGGATTACAAAATAGTTTCTTTAGGGGTTCAAAAAATACTGCGGCAACTACTTTAGATGGTAGTTCTCCAATTGAAACATTTGTTTCTAATCCAAATACATTACGAGTAAATAAAACTGGTAGAGATTCTTCCGAACCTATATTGGAAGTAGAATAACGAAATTTAAAAATTATTATATTTATAAACAAAGAATAAAAATATTATGGGATATTTAAGTAATAGCGAATTAACCGTTGATGCAATCCTTACTAAAAAGGGTAGAGAAAAATTGGCATCTGGTCAGGGATTAAACATCACTCAATTTGCTTTAGCAGATGATGAGATTGATTACACACTATATGAGACGGCACATCCACTTGGTTCTGCATATTATGATGCAGCAATTAAGAATATGCCAGTATTAGAAGCTAATCCTGATGAAACACAAGTAATGAAGTATAAGTTAGTAACACTTCCTAAGAATACAACTCGTATTCCGACGGTTGAATTCGGTGTTCCTAGTATTTCAGTTAATCAAAAAAGTGGTGAAGTATCATTATCACCAACAACATCTCCTGCAGGAAACAGAAGTTTAGGATACACTATTGTACTTTCTAACAAAAATGCAGGTGATATTGTGGGCGAAGGTGTAACATCTGATGTAGGTTCCGTACCAGTATTTATTGGCGATGATGTATCTGCAACTGCTACAATTGCAAAAGGATTGACATTTAAATTTATTCCAAACCCATCATTAACTTCGACCATAAAAACTACAATTACAGTTTATGGTAACGAAACGGGTGGTTCACAAACTATTCCAGTAACCGTAACTTACGTTCAATAAAATAAACTATGGCATTAATTAGAGACAATAGAGGAGCCCTTTTAGCAAGTAATATAGCTCAATACTTAGCTGGACAATCAAATGTGGCGGGTACTCCCATCGACACAAATGAATTAGTTAGTATTGTAAACCAATTTTTAGGGCAAGGTGAACAGATTAGTTCGGATATAACTACCATTACAAATGGTATATATAAAAAATTTGGAGCTATCGATAAAGTAACTAATAGAACTGAAATTGTAACTTCTGGAATATGGAGTGGTGATACTGGTTCTTTAACAGAATTTTATACTTCATCATTACAACACAATAGTGCTACCGGTAAATATTATTTAGATGTATATAACGATATAACCTCATCAGATACCGCTGAGGTTCAATTCTCTATTGCATATGGTGATGTTAATGGTTTAGGTGCACCAACTTTAACACAAGATGATTCATCAACGCTTTCAACTAAAGCTATTTACAATCAGTTAAAAAATGTATTGTTAGATTCAACTGACCCTTACTTTAGTGTATATAGTGGTTCAACTGCTAATGGGCATGATTTAACATCATTTTACGCAATCAACATAAATAGAGCAAGATATAAAGAAAGATTGGATCCAGGTAACATTTCAATCAACTTATCTGGTTCAGTAAATGGAGCAGCTGCATTTGTAACTTTAATTGATGATAGTGGTGGAACTGATGAAAATGTAACAACCGCAGGTAGAGTTTACAATTTAGTTAGTGGGTCATTAAACATTGGTTCAGCATTAACCGCATCAATCAATACTTACACTGCATCAAACGGACAAGGTTGGGGATTATTCTATCCGGATATGGGTATTATATTATTAAATCCAAACGCATTATCTGCATCTGTTAATGGTAACTTAATGGCAGCTGCTGGGTCAACTACATCACAATACCACCAATCAGGTTCAGAATCTGGTTCATTAAAGTTGTATGATGCGTTGAAGAAAGGAGCCGATTTCCAAGCTCGTAGAACTGAAAACGTTTCTACATCTCACTACTTTGTAAGAGCAAACAATAGAGAGTTTAACTTCTCTAACAACCCAACTTTTGTAAGTGGTTCAGTAGGTGCGTTTGTTCAACCTTTGTTTGAGAGAGACCCGCATGTATACATTACAACTGTAGGATTGTACAATGATGCAAACGAATTATTAGCAGTAGCTAAAACTTCTAAACCAATTGCTAAATCATTTGACAAAGAAGTGGCTATAAAAGTAAAACTTGATTTTTAATAACATATTCCTTACGGATGTTACCGAAGGATACCCCCGTCAGAAATGGTGGGGGTTTTTTATTTCTTTATATTTATATATGATATGTTAAAAAAAATACCAAAATCAGATATTAGTATTAGGCCTTTTAAAGCCTATAAAGAATGGAACTTTTCTAATGGTTCTAATGAAATTACTTTTTTAGAAGCCAATATATCATCATCTGAATTATCTAATGGGTATCCTAAAAACTCTATATACGGACAATTAAGAGCTCAATTTTATAATGGTTTAGAGGATAATCCTTTTTTAAGATTTGGTTCCAAAAATAACACATATGAAATATCCGATTCTGGTAGAGATAGATTTTTAAGTGGTTCGGCAAAAGTAATTTCCATTCCACAGATATATGTTGGTGAGGGAATCAAAAAGGGTTCAATTACTTTATCGGATAATGGTAAAACATATATAGATGATACCTTTGGAAATTTAATAGATTCGGCAGGTGATACAATTACCGTAGTATCTGTAGATATTGAAGATAATGAAATTATATTTACAGATATATCATCTGCTCCATATACCGCTTCATTTCAATTTATGGGGTTTGATATTCAATCGGAAACATTTAATTTAGTTTATAATGGTGTGAATTACGATATGAGTATTGTTAGTTTCAATGTTGAAAGTGGCGTAATGGTAGTAGATAATATACCATTTTTATCAGGAGCAGCAGGAGTAAATTCAATTGGTAATATATTCTATACTCAAGGTTTAATTGTAATCACTCGTGCACTTAATGATGTATTGATATCTAATTGGGAAGTATCATTTAAATCCACAAAAACAATTTATGAACATGAGTATCTTCTAATTGTAAATGAGGATGAATTTAATGTCTCACAAAACCCATCAGCAGTTGTAACAGAAGGTGGTGAATACTCCACATTTGTAGATTCTTCTGGAAACACACACAGAGTATACTCCAAACAACCTGTCAAATATATTCGTAAAAAATCTATATTAGAAAATGGAAATACTTTAGATTACCGCTATACCTCATCAGTAAGTTCTTCTACTCACTTCGCAGGATTTGAACATTGGGATTTAAGTAGTTCTATCGATTCAACTGGTTCATTTTTAACACCGTTCATTACAACAATTGGTTTATACGATGATAATTGTGATTTAGTTGCAGTGGCAAAATTACCACAACCAATTAAATCCGAAAGAGATTTACCTGTAAACTTTATTGTACGATTTGACACATAATCTTATATTTATACTTAAAATACAAAACAAATGGCAACATTAGAAGAATTATACAAAACACAACAATCAGCACTAGGTGTTGATAAAATTGGATTTGATGCGGCAGTAAATGCAAAAACTCCATACACTACAAACGATTTGAAAAAAGCAGATGAGCAAGTTTTAACTGCTACAAAATTCAAAACAGGTAGAGGTGGTGAAATAAAAGAAAATAAATATTCGGATTCAGTAAAGCGATAATTTTTAATGACTAAAAAAGTTACAAAAAAGTCCAAAAGTTGGGTTGCAAGAAAACACGGATTCAAATCTGGTCTTGAAGAAACTATTTCAAGTCAAATTAAAGGAAAGGGTATTGATGTTAAATACGAATCTGAAAAGATTCCTTACATCATACCCGCATCTCAACATACCTATAATCCTGATTTCAAATTACCTAATGGTATTTTTGTAGAAACCAAAGGCAGATTTGTTGCAGCTGATAGGAAAAAACACCTATTAGTTAAATCCCAAAATCCACAATTGGATATACGTTTTGTGTTTTCTAATTCGAAAAACAAAATCACAAAAAATTCTAAAACTTCATACGGAGATTGGTGTGATAAAAATGGATACAAATATGCTGATAAAATCATTCCAGAAGATTGGTTTTAAAGACTTGTAAATATAAAATATTTATACTATCTTTGATTTGTGTTGAATCAAACTGATAAAAATCTCGTTACATCCACCCTATCAAATGTGTTGGGTACATATAATCATTTGAAAGGTAATGAGCTGGCATTCTACTGCCCATTCTGCAATCATCATAAACCAAAACTACAAGTAAATACCGAAACCCAAAAGTGGCATTGTTGGAATTGTAATAGTGGTGGTAAAAAACTCACATCTTTACTTCGTAAATTAGATGTAGATAGAAAAACTATCTCTATTATTAGAGAAATCTATGGTGATAGTAATTGGAATCCACGTCAAGAGGATGTTGATACAAAAGTATTCATACAACTTCCAAAAGAATTTATTTCATTAACAGAAGAACCATCTGGATTTAATCCCGAGTACAAACATGCTATGTTTTATCTTACTCAAAGAGGAATTGGTATGAAAGATATAGTTAAATATAACATTGGATATTGTAAAGAGGGATTGTACAGTAGAAGAATAATTATACCATCGTATAATTCAGAAGGCTCATTAAACTACTTCGTATCTCGTTCCTATTATCCAGATGAGAAGATGAAATACAAAAATCCACCAATCAGTAAAAATATAATCTGTTTAGAATCTCAAATCAATTGGAATCAACCAATTATATTGTGTGAAGGTGTATTCGATGCGATTACAATTAAAAGAAACGCAATTCCATTATTAGGTAAGTTTCCATCTAAAGCATTGGTTGAAAAAATATTTATGGGTGGAGTAACTAGTATTGTTATATCATTGGATAATGATGCTATGAGTGAAGCAATTAAAGCTGCAGAATACTTTAGAAAAAATGGAATCCAAGTTAAAATGATGTATTTGAAAGATAAAGATGCCGCCGATATGGGGTATGAAAAATTCTACGAGGAACTAAATAAAACTAAAGAATTTTCTTCGGAAGAATTACTATTAAATAAAATAAATAGTTTATGAGTAGATTAAAAAAGATTTATCATATTGCCGATATACATATCCGTAATGTAAAACGACATAACGAATATCGACAAGTATTTGAAAAGATGTTTGAGGAAATCCGTAGAAGAGGCACGGATGATGCAATTATTTATTTGGCAGGTGATATTGCTCACGCTAAATTAGAATTATCTCCTGAATTAGTAAGAGAGATTAGTTGGTTATTTACGGAATGTTCTAAACATTGTGAAACTATCCTTATTACAGGTAATCACGATTGTAATATGAACAACTCCGATAGATTGGATGTACTTACTCCAATCGTAGAAGCCCTAAATCTACCAAACTTTACATACTTGAGAGATACTCAAGTCTATGGAATAGGTGGGGTTGATTTTGCAGTATTTAGTATATTCGATAATAAGGATAATTGGCCTAAAGCAAATACTATATTTGCTAATAAGAAGATAGCACTATTTCACGGTCCTGTTGATAATTCACAAACTGATATTGGATACACCGTATCATCTCGTCATTTTACAACAGATATGTTTGATGGATATGATTTAGCTCTATTGGGTGATATTCACAAACGACAAGAGATGGTATCTCCATCTGGATGTAAAATTGTATACGCGGGTTCATTGGTTCAACAAAACTTTGGTGAAACTTTGGATAAACATGGATTCCTTGTTTGGGATTTAGATACAATGACTTACGAAGCGGTTGATATTCCAAACGATTATGGATATTACACTATGGATGTTGATAATGGTAAAGTTCCAATCGTATCCGATATGCCGAAGAAACCTCGTTTGAGAGTTCGTTTATCTAATACTGATTCTGCCGATACTAAAAGAGTAATAGCTGAAATTAAAATGAGATATGGTGTTGAAGATTTCACAATTATCCGAACCGATTCTCTTTCTAAATCAAAAACAGGTGATAGATTAAATAAATTAGATTTTGAAGATATTTCGGATATCAATTATCAAAACTCACTTATCAATGAATATGTTGAGAGAATGATGCCGTTTGTAGTTCCTGAAGATATGAAAGGATTGGAACTAATTAATAGGGATATAAATAGTAGAATTGTACAAGATGATATCCAACGCAACATTCAATGGAAACCAATCCGTTTTGAGTTTTCAAATATGTTTAGTTATGGTGAATCTAATAAAATTGATTTTACTAAATTAAATGGATTAGTTGGATTATTCGCTCCAAATGCAGCAGGTAAATCTTCACTATTTGATGCAGTATCATTTTGTCTATATGATAAAAGTAGTAGAGCATATAAAGCATCTAACATTCTAAACAATCGTAAAACGGATTTTGATTGTACACTATATTTTCAAATAAATGGTGTAGATTATGGCATTCAGAGAACTGCTAAAACAATTAACAAAGGTAAAAATGTTAAAGTAGATGTACAATTTTGGAGACAAGATGGTGATACTAGAACATCATTGAATGGAACGGAAAGACGAGATACGAACCAAATTATTGAACAATATGTTGGTAAATACGAAGATTTTGTACTAACTGCACTATCATTACAAGGTAACAATGCCCTATTTATTGATAAATCACAATCAGAAAGAAAAGACCTTCTTGCGCAATTTATGGGGTTAACTATTTTCGATAAATTATACGATACTGCAACAGAAGATATTAAAGAAGTTTCAGTATTAATTAAAAATTTTAAGAAAACAGATTTTACAACAGAACTTGCAAAAAAAGGTAAAGAAATACTTCAAAAAAAATCACAATTAAAAACATTAGATGAATTATTAAGTGATAAAAATACAGAAGTAACTGAATTAAATGATAAAATTGTAAATTTAAGTAGAGAATTAACTCCAATTGATTCTAATCTTAATTTACATTTATTAGAATCAAAAAGAAACTCTATATCTAAACAGATTGAAGATGCGGAAACTGACTATGAATTAAAAGAAAGTAAAATCCAAGAACACAAAATTTTACTTACTGAAGTTTCACAATCTCTGTTTGAAAACTGCAAATTTACAATAGATGATAATGAAGTTGACATAGAAATTGCTCATAGTGATTTTATAAAACAGTCCAAAGATTTAGTTGAAGCAGAAAAAGTATATCAAAAAGCAAAACAACAATTAGAAGTTGCAGAAGAAAAGATTAAACATTTAGATAATCACCAATACGACCCTAATTGCAAATTTTGTTGTGATAATGAGTTTGTAAAAGATGCAATGAAAGCAAAAACTGATTTAGAGGGATTGCAAACAGATGCAGACCATCTTTTAGATGAAGTTGCTGCAATTAATTGTGTTTTAGATTCTTTAAAAGGGGTTGAAGAACAACATAATGAATGGAATGAACTAAAAAACAAATATTCTAAAAGTAAAATTATTTTAGAAAAAACACAAATAGAATTAACTGCTTTAAAAGCTAAAGAACAATTATTACAAAATCAATTAGATACGATTGATGAAAATATAGATAAGTATTATGAAAATGAAGATACTATTTATAGAAATAATGAAATAGAAAATGAAATTTCCGAATTAAATAAAACAAAAACTAACATTGGTAATGAAATTGTTAAATTAAATAAAGATATAACAAATTTAAATGGTTCTATTTCATCCATATCTTCATTTATAGAGGACATAAAACAAAAGATGAATGATGTTAAGGTACTAGAAGAAAAGAACCGCCTGTACACCTATTATTTAGATTCAGTAAAGAGAGATGGTATTCCATATGAGTTAATTTCAAAAGCATTACCTGTAATTGAAAATGAAGTAAATAACATTTTAGCTCAAGTAGTTGATTTTGGAGTCACAATGGAGATGGATGGTAAATCAATCAATGCAAAAATAGTTTATGATGACCAAGAATGGCCATTAGAAATGTGCAGTGGCATGGAGAAGTTCGTTAGTGGGTTGGCAATTCGAGTTGCTTTAATCAATGTATGTAATCTACCTCGTCCAAACTTTTTAGTAATTGATGAAGGATTCGGAACATTGGATAGTGATAATTTATCTTCACTTTTTATGATGATGCAATATTTAAAGACACAGTTTGAATTTATTTGGATAATTTCCCATTTAGAACAAATGAGAGATATAGTAGATGGGCTTATTGAGATTAAAAAAGAAAATGGATATAGTAAAATTGATTTTTAATGGAAAGCATAGAAAATTATAGAAATAGTGGATACATTTACGGTAAGTTGGAAGATTATTCCGAATTAATTGATTTGAATAGATTTAATCAAATAAAACATTATATTGATAATACTAATTTTATAAGACATTCTAGATACGATTATTGGTTTAAATACAAAGAATCATCATACATAGAAGAATTGGTTTATGATGAGTATTTAAAAAATGATAAAGAGTTAGATATTGCGGATTATGTATATAGTAAAGCACATGAATACCAATTAAAAAAAATTGAAGAATGTGAATTTTATCCAACTTGGGTATTCGGTACTTCTATGGATTCTGAAATAAATAATAAAATAAATAATGAAGTATTAAAAGATTTTCAAAAAAACTTTGTAAAAAAATATTATCCTGAAAAATCGTTTGATAATTTTAATGCAAATATAAAATTACAATTTTATAATAAAGGATGTGAAATAAAATTACATGATGATGGTCAACCTCAAAACAGAATATGTGTATTTTTATATTTTTTAAATAATGAATGGATTGAATCAAACGGTGGACATTTGATACTACATGATTTAAATGGAAATGATATTAAAGTAAATCCAATTTTTCCTAATTTTGTAGTATTAGATTCTGATAAAAATTTATTTCACGAAGTTGAAAAAGTAAAGAACGATATTAAATATAATATAGTATCATTCTATTCATATCAGGATTAGAAAGTTTTAATTTTATCTGCTTTTAAAACACCGTTTTGAATTTTAGGAACCCCAATGTGTTTTTTAATTAAGTTTTCAACTAAACTTCCCATCTTAAACCCATGTTCTTCACAATAATTTTTAAGAAGTTCGTGGGTTTCTTTTTTTATCTGCAACATTGCGTATTTCATAACATTTAGTTTTCTTTAGTTTATATTAGTTTTCTTTATATAAATATGAGATATTTATTTTTTAAGGATATTTATAGTAAAGATATTATATAATGGCCGTAATCAAAAAAACTCTTTTTCCTGAAAATTTAGATAAGTATAATACATTTGTAATAGATACTAATGTTAATAGTACTTATTTTAATATAACGGAATTACCAGATACTTTTACAGGTGGTAAAAACGCATTTCTAATAGCAGGTTCAAACGAATTAGTAGCAGATACTATAATTAAGATTGAAATTAAAGATGCTGTAGGAAATATCATATATCATGAACCTGGTGAAGGTATTGTATCATCATCTATAAATGGTGAATCGTTTGTTACTGAATACTATGAAGGAGTATCAAAAGTTGTAGCAGTATATGTTTATCCAGATACAACCGCGTATGGTCCATGTACGATTACAATACTAGGTGAATTAAGTTCATATTATGATTCAAATGGATTATTAACACCAATACCAATTGATTGGCAGGGTACCTATAATGTAAAGTGGCAAAAAAGTGTTAATGTAAATCCTACATTAGCAAATACTACCAAAATTCGTTTTTATAGAAGACCAACTGTAAGTATTACAGAAATAGTATCACCAATATTTAGAATAGAAAGTGGTTCAAAAGTTGATTCTGGAATAAATCAATCATTTGCGGACGTTAAACTTTCACAATTAGAAACATTTGCGGGTGATGTAAAAAGGGTAAAGGTATTTAGAACATCTGAAGGTGATATTTCTGATTTCGATTTAATACAGGATATATTGATAGAATCCAAAGAATTATTAATTACTACACAACTAACTGCAAGTGTAATAGGTAATACTGGAACATTTACATCTGAAATATTACCTTTATTTTGGAATACTGGCTCATTAACTGCACAATTAACATCTAGTAGAGTTGAAAGTGGATTAAAATTAAATGGAAGTGGATTATTAAAGTATTCTCAATCTTTAAATATAAACGCATCAAATACTTATGAGTTAAATTTAGATGCATTCTATTCATCATCCACCGCAAGTAATTTAGGAATATACATAAGTGGTTCGGATGGAGGTGATGTTTTAATTAGTACATTAAATGGAATAACTCCTACAAAAAATCTGTTAGATACGGTAGTTTCTTTTAAATTAGATTCTGATTTTCAAAGTGGCTCTTTGTATTTTTCACAATCACAAGGTGAGTGGCATTTGGGCAATATCAGTTTACGATTATCGGAAGATACCGCATTTTCACCTGATGAGATTTCGTTTATTACTACAATGCCTACCGTTATTGGTAATGAGACTTATAATTTTAAATTTGAATTTTACGATGTAAATAATAATTTTGTACCTGTTGCAGTAACCCAATCCGCAGTATTTGATGGAGGAACAATTGTAGGTCCAGTTGATACCAATTTTATTATAAGTGCTTCATTTGCAAGTGCATCTAATTTAATTAGTGCAGTGAGTGCATCTATAAGTGGAACAATGACTACATATAGTTCTTCCGCAAGTAGTAGTATTTTAACATTAAGTAGTTCAGTAAGTACATCGGTATTATTATTAACTGGTTCAATTAGTACATCATTATCATCTTCATTTGGGTTTACAAGTGGTTCAATTTTTACTTTAAGCGGTTCCGTATCTTCATCACAAACCGCATTAAGTGCATCTGTAAGTAGAAGTATTTATAATTCATTAACTGCTTCGTTTACAAAAGTACAAGAGTTGGCAGATGGCAATTATAGTGGTTCATTTATAGGTGGTAATATAATTTATGCACCTGTTATAGGTGGGCAATTAGGCTATTTTAGTACCTTATTTAAAGTGGGTCTTTCTCCTAATTCTATTTATTTAGATGCAAGACAGACTCCAAGAAAAATATTCATAGGAGGGGTAGTTCCAGCTGGTGATAGTGAATCATCAGGAGCATATAATAATACCAATACAACAGTTTATATGGATGGTACTGGTAAATTTTCATTGGGCAATAAACTATCGTTTGATGGTTCTAATTTAACAGTAAACGGGTCCATAACAGTAACAGGTGGTAACGCTGCTACATCTACGGATGTAAGTAATGCTCAATCAACTGCAATATCAACTGCGGCGGGTGATGCAACTACAAAAGCAAATTCAGCGCAAGCAACTGCAATATCAACGGCGGCAAATGATGCAACTACAAAAGCAAATTCAGCTCAAACTGCTGCACAATTATTTGCAACATCTGCAGCAGGTAGAGCAGTAGATTCGGGTTCAGCTGCTGCTAGTGCAGCACAGACAACGGCAATAAATCAGGCAAAAGCAGATGCAAGTGCATCAGTTAATTTATTAGCAAATGGTAACTGGACTGGTGGAAGTGGTACATTTATTACTGCTACATCAATATCATCTCCCGTTATTGCAGGTAATGGTGGATATATTTCTGGATTATTTGTAGTTGGTAATGGTGGAGCAATTACATTGGATGGTATTAATAAAAAAATGTATATTGGTACAGGTACACATAATAACGCAAATACATCATTTTATGTAGATAATAGTGGTCAGTTTTCTTTAAAAGACAAATTAGTTTGGGATGGAACTACATTAAATATAACCGGAAATTTAGCAGTAGGTAGTTCAGTTCCAAATTCGGTGGTAACTGGTTTAGGTGCATTAGCAACTGCAAATGGTGTTACAACTGCACAAGTTAGTGGTTTAGGTGCATTAGCAACTTTAAGTACCGTAACAAATACAGAATTGGCGGCTAACGCGGTAACGGAAGGTAAAATAGCAACAGATGCAGTAACATCTGGTAAAATTTCTGCAAATGCAATTGTTGCAGATAAAATAGCAGCAAATGCAATAGTTGCCGATAAAATTGCTACAAATGCTATAACTGCGGGTAAGATTGCCGCTGGTTCTGTGACAGCCGATAAAATAACAGTAAGTGAATTATCTGCATTAGGTGCCACAATCGGAGGTTGGTCGATATCAAATACGGCTATATCAAAAACAACTGGTGGACAAGGTACTATTACTTTGGATTCAAGTAATAATAGAATCGTATTAAGTGATACATCAAACACTAGGTTTGAAGTTAATACCTCTACTAATTTAACAATTCCAAGTACCGCATCAGATAGAAAAACTTTAATTAGTAATGCGGGATTTTTAGTGGCAAGAGATGATGAAAGATATTTTAGACATATTACTGCGGGTGATACACCTATAGGAGGAAAATCATTTGTTTTTAATGATACTAAAGGAGGATTTAGAACCGATATACTCACATTTCATACACCCGTATTATCTGAAGATTATTTAAAATTTCCAACATCAAGTGCCAATCTAGATAACGATTCGTTACTACCATATCAAATAGTTAGTGGGGTACCTAACACAGCATTTCCAATATGGATGCCAAGAACATCAGAAGTACTAATGTACGATAGACCAGGTGACCCAGCTGGAGGATATCAAGCAGGAGACCAACTATATAATTCTAATGGATTACAAACTGATGGTGGAACTACTATTGGTGGGACTACATTTAGAGTACATACTGGAGTGCCAGAACATGATACTACATTTGGTCATAATACACAACCTCTTCGTTTTAGAATAGACCGATATGGTAATATTCAAGTTCCAACATTAGCAAACGGTACAGTTGCAGCAATTAATGGTATTGGTCAACTATCATCCGCATCCGATAAAAATTTAAAAATAGATGCGGGATTTATTGAAAATGGTATTGATAAAGTATTAGCATTAAAACCAAGATACTTTTATTGGAAAAATGATACAGTATCGCCAAAAAAACAATTAGGATTTTATGCACAAGAAGTAAATGAAGTTTCTGAAGAAACTGCTAATACCCCTGCAGAAGGGGGTGCTTGGGGAATTTACGATAGAGGTTTGATTGCTATTTTAACAAAAGCTATACAAGAATTATCTGAAAAAGTAAATGAATTAGAAGCAAAAATAAGTGGTTCTATATGATAGTGGAAAACTTAATAGTATTTATAAATTATTCAAATCAAATACCAATAATGCTTGGTATGTTTGGTAAAGAAAATTTAGAATACCTTTCAGAATTCGATGCAAAAGAGTTTGATAGTTCTGATAAACAAATATATCACCATAAAGGATTGAATAGTAAAATATATTTTTACAATCATTTGAGTAATTTTTTAAAAGAACCAAAAGATTTTTTTAAAAAATTTAATAAATGTTTGATATTTTGTGAGTTTTTAGAAAGTAGATTATTCGAAGATAAATTATTTGATTTAAATAATTCTTGGCCAAACATCAAAAAGGTATTTATATGGCATTATGGTGAGGTATTTGATATTACATTTGTAAAAAGGATACAAGAAATTGAATATGATTTAATCCTTTCAGGCTCAAAAAGACCAATACTAGAAAAAGAATCAAATTTTTACTTTGATTTACTATTTCCATTTAGATATTTTAGATACTATATAGGATATTATTATTTAGAAGAATTGATACATAATATACCATTACCAAAATACGATAAATCTAAACCAAAATTATTATCGTATGTAAGGGCGCATGGAAATAATGGATGGAGAACAAATATGTTAAACGAAAATCCTTTAATCCAAAAAATGTTAAACGCAAAAGATTCTGCAAATGATGCGTATGATTTATTATACCCAAAATACAAACATTTCGAAGCAATAAATGATTATGTATATTGTAATTACAATCTAATATTTGAAACATTGGATTATAGGAATAATTCTGAAAGATTTATTACTGAAAAAACATACAAAGGTTTATTTTTTGGAAAACCAATAATACTTGTAGCATGTTTTGAGACATTAAATGAACTTAAAAATATGGGATTTTATCTATTAAATTTTGATTTTTTAGAAAATATAACTAATACCGAAGATGTAGAGAAAAGTATAAATCTATTTTCAGAATGGTTATATAATACATCGGATGATGAAATAGAAGAACGATATAATAAATCTTTAGAAAAATCCATACAAAACAGATATAAGTTGATGGAATATCTAAATGATTATTCAGAAATGGAAACCATATTTAAAAAACTATTGAACTAATAACACTTTTATCAAAAAAGTATTATATTTATACTAAATAAAAACTCACAATTATGGAACTTTGGAAAATAGTAACATCTGGTACAGATACAGCCGTTGAAGGATGTGAATCATTAACTATTGAGCAAGCGATGGAATGGCTTGGTGAACATCAAGAAATTTTTGATGAATTAAATGAATGTGGTGATTCTCAAAAATACATTTTAGTTCCCGTAGAATCTGCCGAATAATCTGAAACTTAAAAAGTTATTGCTTGGTGATTTTATATGATAGTATTTATCACAACGGGTTATGGAAAAAATGTTATTGGTGGAGCGGATTTATGGTGTAATAACTTTATCGAAAATATACTACCATTAGTAAAAGAAGATTACAAAGTGGTAGTAGTCGGTAGACCTTTGATTAGAGAAGAAGGTGCAGTTTATACCTACCAAAACGATGATGAAATTCGTCAAATTTTTCAAGAGTGTGATAGAATTGTAATTCTACATCACCCCTACAAATCATACAATTTACTTAAAGAGTATTTACACAAAATTCATACAACTTTTGTACATGCGTTTATTCCTGATATGTTGGGATTGAATGATGAGTATGAAAACTTGATGACTAAACTTGATTGGGAGTGGCAGAAAAATATATTAGATAATTCTGATAACATAATTTGGATTGGGTACGAAAGTGATACTATACATAAAATGTATCCAAACACAATTACAATTACAAATTATTACGAATGGAAAAATAAAAAACCATTTACAGGTGTTATATCTAACAAAATTGGATACGCTGCTAGATGTGAAACCAGAAAAAATGCACATTATTTAGATTATATTCCATCAATTATATTTTCAAACAAATATGATTACAAAAGAATGTTGGAAGGTTCTAAAATAAATTCAGAATACCATAGATTTATAGAATTTGATTATCGATTTCATCAAAAATTTTTCGAAAGTAATTTTCAAATATTTCACGGATGTTATACTAAAGAACCATTTGGTTATGCAATTTTTGACGCAGTTGATAATGGTAAAATACCAATTATACATACTGAATGGATGCCACATATAGATTACAAATATAGGGCAAGTAGTAAAGGAGAATTTTATGAAATCTATTTAGAAATTTTAGAAAATGATATAGATATAGTTAGTTCTGAGTTTTATAAACTATTAACGAGATTAAATTTTTATACTAATAAAAACAAATGGATAAATGAGGTCATTAAATATATTATGTAATACACTAGAATTACATTGCTTCTTTCCCACAGCTCAATTATTGAAAGTTGAAAATATAAATCAAGATTTAAATGTATTGAAAATAAAATCGCAAGATGATATAATACAAATTAATCATTATAAAGAAAATGTTTTTGAAAAAACATCAAATGGTGTAGATAATATTGATATATTTACAATTGATTCAATTTATATAAATCCACCTGAAAATCTGACAATAATTTGTGATAGATACTTATGGTATAGATTTTATTTTCCAATACTAAAAAATAATAAAGAACAATTTGATAAATTAGAACAAATATATGTAGATAGGAATATCCAAATATTTTTTAGTTTTGCATTTTTAGAAGCAGTAAACTATGAAGATGAAGAGGATTGGTTTTTATATGACTTTAAATTTAAGCACATAAAAACAACGGACTATGAGTTATTTAAAAATAAAAAAAATTTTTATTATGATTCTTTTTATCTTATGTTTCATTTATTTGCAGAGGGGCAGATGACAGAATATTTGTACCCAAATCAAAAATACGGTTATTCTGAATATCATATAGATTTTAAAAAAATATTTACAAATTTTAATATAAACAATCGATTAAAAAGGCGTGCATTATATTCTCATATGTGTTTAAAACCAAGATATCATAGAATTCAATTCCTATTAGAAGCACATAAACACAATGTATTACGGTTTGGAATAAATAATGTTAATAAACAATTTATTGAGGAATACAAACAGGCAACTACCGATGGGTATGTGTATACTGATGGTACTAAAAGACATAATAAAAATCACTTAAAATACTTTAATAAAGAGTGGTATGATAAATTTTTGAATATTATAAGTGAAATAAATATAACTCCTGATAATCCTCAAATTTTATATGACCATATGTTAAACTATTATAAAGGTGAGGAGTATAATGAATCGTATATAGATGTAGCGGGTGAGACACATTGTATATTTGATTTGAAATATGGATTTTTTACAGAAAAATCAATAAAACCAATAATATCAGAAAAATTTGCGATGATATATGGTTCTAAAAAAGTATATGAAGAATATAAAAGAATAGGAATTGATTTGTTTTTAGATGAATTTG
>SXGQ01812609.1_pt1 | contig 17133 bp, 14 predicted proteins | sample 3178371 | NCBI WGS metagenome assembly SXGQ01 (sample SAMN11356859, study PRJNA531348) | freshwater metagenome | isolation source: freshwater sample F1-20 | place: China: Fuxian Lake, Yuxi | collected 2017-12-25 | reverse complement strand
TGCGGCTATTGCCAGAGCGGTATGGTGCTGTCAGCCGTGGCTCTGCTGCGGCAAAACCCCAAACCTGCCAAGGCAGACATCGAAGCCTCGGTGACCAACCTGTGCCGCTGCGGAACCTATCCGCGCGTGATTGAGGCCATTGAAAAAGTGGCCGGCAGCGGAGGCAAGCCATGAGAAATTCCCGCCGCCAGTTTCTGCTGACCACCGCCGCCACAGGTGGCGCCCTGGTCTGCGGTATCAGTTTTGCCAACACCGGCACCGGCAGCCAAGCCGCGCGCAACAGTTTGCGGACAGCGCCTGCCATGGCGGTTCAGGGCAAGGACATCACCGCCGCGATTGAAATGAACGCATGGCTGCGCATCGGTGCGGATGGCACGGTGTGGCTGGCCATGCCGCGCTCGGAGATGGGACAGGGTGCGCACATCGGCCTGCGCATGCTGGTAGCCGAAGAACTGGGCTGCAAGCTGGAGAGCATCGAACTGGAAGACCCCGATGTGTCAGCCGAGTTTGCCAATCAGACAGTGCTGGCCGAAAGCGTACCTTTCCGGCCCGATGACGAAGGCATGGTGGCCAACACCGCCCGCTCTGTGATGCGGCGCACCGCCCGCCTGCTGAACATGCAGGTCACAGGCGGCAGTACGTCCATCATGGACGGCTGGAACGGCGTACATGGCATTGCAGCGGCCACCCGACAGCGACTGGAAAAGGCAGCCGCTGTGATGTGGGGTGTGGATGCAGACGAGGTCAACCTGACCGAAGGCGTCATCACGTCGACCAACGGACAACGCATGCCCATGACCGATGCATTGGTCAAAGCCCTGAGCGTCTCCGCGCCGTCCAACGTCCGTTTTCGGTCACCGGCCAACTATCGCTACATCGGTCAGAACCCGCCGCGGACAGACCTGCGTTCCAAAGTGGACGGCAGCGCGGTCTACGGTATCGATGTGCGTATCACCGGTCGTATCGTCGGCGTTCCCCTACTCTGCCCCACCATCGGCGGGTCGGTGAAACAGGTACTCAACCGCGACGCATTGCTGGCTCGCCCGGGCGTGCTTGACGTCATCGTCATGCCCACGCTGTCCACATCCGGCGGCGTACTCATACTGGCAAAAGGCTATTGGCCCGCTTTGCAGGCAGCACGGGCCGCGCAGGTAGAGTGGTTCATTCCGCCCCAGGCAGCGAATCTGGACACCCAGCGCATTTCCATGCAACTGCGCAATCTGGTGGATACCGGATCTGTGCACTGGACCTATCTGAAACGGGGCAACGCCGGCTGGTTCAAAGACGCGGCCACACCGGCGCAGGTGGAGGGACGTTATGAAGTGCCCTTCCTGGCCCACAGCACAATGGAGCCGATGAACGCCACCGCCCTGCTCAAGGACGGACGGCTCGAGGTCTGGGCCCCCACACAGGCACAAGGCCCGGCACGCGACAGGGCAGCCCAGGCGGCAGGCCTGTCGGCCAGCGCGGTTCGAATCAACACAACCTATCTTGGTGGCGCTTTCGGGCGTCGCCTGGAGACCGATTTCATCGCCATGGCAGCAATGGCCGCTGCCAAAATGCCCGGCACCCCGGTGCAGGTGATCTGGCCGCGCGAAGAAGACACCACCCACGACTACTATCGCCCGGCCGCTGCAGCCCGCATGCAGGCCCGGGTGGACAAAAAAGGACGCATCACGCACTGGCACCACCGCTGCGCCAACCCGTCGGTGTCGCATCAGGCTTTCCAGCGCGTGGGACTGCCGGGGCTGGGACCGGACAAGACCAACGCGGAAGGCGGCTTTGACAGCAACTACGCATTCGAAAACGCCTGCATGGACCATGTGCTGTTTGATGCCGGTGTGCCCGTCGGCTACTGGCGCAGCGTGGGGCATTCCTACAACGCGTTCTTTGTTGAAAGCTTCATGGACGAGCTGGCCGCTGCAGCTGGCATGGACCCGGTCACCTTCCGACTGAAAAACCTGCCCAAAGACAGCCGCGAGGCGCGCGTGCTCAAAACCGTGTGCGATATGGCGGGCTATCTGAGCTCGGATGGTGGCGCTATGGGTAGCGTCTCGGCCGAAGTGATCGCAGCGCCTGCAGCCGTTGCCACCGTGGTGGCCGGTGGCAAGGCGGGCAATGCTGCGTCGCCAGCGGGTTCGACATCCGGGAGCGCCAGTTCTGCAGGCAGCAACGGTCTGGCAGCCTATCTGTCTGCCGGCGCCGCATCCCGCCCAAACACGGCACTGGGTGTTGCCGTGCATGCGTCTTTCGGGTCTGTGGTGGCGATGATCGCTGAACTGCAGCGCACGCCCAAAGGTGCCAAGGTTGCGCGCATCTGGTGCGCGGCCGAATGCGGCTTGCCGGTCTACCCCGACGGCATCCGGCAGCAACTGGAAGGTGGCATCATTTTTGGTCTGACCGCTGCGCTGAAAAGCCGGGTCGACATCGATGCCGGTGCGGTTCGCCAGCGCAATTTCAACGACTATCCCCTGCTCAGTCTGGCCGAAACCCCCGCCATACAGGTGCGGGTATTGCCATCGGGCAATATGCCGGCCGGAGCGGGTGAAATCTCGGTTCCACCGGTGGCTCCGGCCATTGCCAACGCCCTGTTCCGGCTGACGGGCGACAGGCAGCGGGTTCTGCCCCTGCGATTGTGAGTGTTGAATTGTGAGCGTAAAAATCTGAAACCGTTAGCGGCTCGGCGAGGTATTAGTTCATATGGGTGAGGCGTGCGCGTCTCATTCATACCACCCTGATGCCAACCCGACTCGATCTACGGTTTTTGCCATGCCCATACGACTGCCCAAACCGCTGGAACCCATCACCGAAAACCTGCGCAACCGCAGCCGCACAGTCCTGCACGAAAAACTGGGCGTACGCCCGTTTGTGTTCAAGGTGCGACAGGCCGGACAGGCACAGTTGGTGCGCATCCGCACGCTGGGCGACTCGGTTGAGGCGGCCCGCATCCGCGTGCGCCAGATTCTGCCCAAAGCGGTGGAAATCCACGAAGCGGAAGACTGACAAACGTCACAAGTTGTAACGCGCCTGCATAAGATGTGACAATCCGGCCTCAGCCATTTGATGTCACCTCACGCCTCTGAGATCCAGCGCACATGTCACAACCAACACAACATCAACCTGCGTCCACGCACTCTGGTGGTCGCCTGTGGGCGCGCTGCTTGCCCGTCCTGCTGATGTGTGCATTGCCGTTTTCCCAAAACGTTCAGGCCGTCACGCTCAAGGGCAGTCATTCCTGCGAAGAGTGGCAAGAGATCCGGGTTGAGTCTGCCAGCGGCAAACAGGCGACAAGACTCAACGAAGTGACGGCAAAATACTGGATCATCGGCTATCTTTCAGCATTGGCCGGCGTACAGTCAGACAACCTGCGCAACGACCCCCTGAAAAAAACATCCAACGAGCAGATCTACGGCAGCATCGACAAATACTGCGCAGAAAACCCGGACAAGCAATTGCCTGACGCCATCGTGGCACTGTGGCTGGACATTGCCAAGTTCAAAAAAGCCAAACGCTAGGCCCACAATTCAGCCACTCGTCACTCGTCACTCGTCACCCGTCACCTAAACCACTCTGGGTGCCTGCCAGCCACCCAAGGCTTCCTCCAGCGCCACCGCCGCCGCAATAGTAAGGTGATCATTACCCTCATTGCCCACCACCTGCACCCCCGTGGGCAGGCCGGCCGCATTCAGCCCTGTCGGCACCGATGTAACAGGTAACGACATGGCATTGAAAATGGCGCAATTGACGAACTTGAACGGGGGAATCAGTGGCACATAATGCTTGGGCGCCGGCGTGGGGTACGGCACGGTGACCAGAATGCCGTCGTCGCCCAGCGCATCTCGCAAGCGCGCGCGCAAATCCAAGGCTTCTTTCACCAACCGTTCCTGCCGTCCCTTGAACACGCTGGGCACATGCTCCAGAAGGCTGAGACCCACCAGAGGCAGCGTATTGTCCGAGCGGAACATCGCAAGACGTACCAATTCGCGCAAGGGGTACAGCGGATTGCGCGACCCGAACAGATGGTCGGCGAACAGCTTCTCGCTGCCGGCAGAGGCCAGCATGGCCGACCACAGATCAAAGGCCTTCGCCATCAAAGGGAGGTCAATCGTCCGCAGACGGGCACCGCGCGCCTGCAGTGCTGCCACGGCACGGTCGGTCGCCTTCAGTTGGTCTGCATCCGGCTTCACGGCGCGCTCTTTGGCAAAGCGCAGCACATGCAGTTTGGAGATATCCACCTCGCCGACTGGCTTGAGCCTGTTCTGTGTCTTGCCCGCCATGATGCGGGCCAGAGGCTCCAGATCGGTGGCGCGCCGGCACATGGGCCCCGTGGACAGATACCGGTCGATCTCGCCGGTGGACTCGGGGAACTGACCCGCGTTGCTGATCAGGCCCGGCGAACATTTGTGCCCGAAAATGCCATTGAAAAACGACGGCATGCGGATACTTCCGCCCACGTCAGACCCGATACCGAAAGACACCGCACCGCTGCCCACAATAGCACCCTCGCCTCCCGACGACGCACCCACTGTGCGCGACGGGTCGTAAGGATTGCGCGAAAGACCGTACACCTTGTTGAAGCTCTCCATCCACATGCAGGCCTCGGAGATATTGGTCACACCCAGCACCACGGCCCCGGCCTTGCGCATGGCGGCAACAGTGGGGGCATCTTTTTCAATCTGGATACCGATCCGGTTGACCAGGCCCGCCGTATTGGGCATGCCCTTCATCTGTATGCTTTCTTTCACACTGCAGGGCACACCCAGCAAGGGCTGTTTGGCAGCCAGTTCGTCCAGTTTGCCGGCTTCCCGCGCCTTGGCAATCGCCCGGTCTGCCGCTTTGGCTTCCTTAAGGGCATCTTCATAGCGATCCTTGACGATGGCATTGATGACGGCATTGACCTGCCGGCAACGTTCAATGCTGCGGCCAACGGCCTGTTCGGATGTCATTTCGCCAGCGCGGATAGCCGCAGCAATGTCAAATGCGGATGCCTGAAAAATATCGGTCACTTCACTGTCTCCACGGTCTTGTATGTTTCTGATCGGGACCATGGTGCCAGCTCAATCAGCCCCATGGCCCAAAAGCCTTCAAATCGATTCGAGAATGGCCTTCGCAGCACGTTCGCCCGATCGCACGGCGCCTTCCATGTAGCCTGTCCAGTACCCGGCGCATTCGGTTCCCGCAAAGTGAATCGCACCCTGTGGTTGGGCATACGCTGCACCATGGGATGTGATCCACCCGGGCGGCGCCACCACCGTGGGCCCGCCTCCGCCCGTCCAGACATCGGTCGTCCAGTCCTGAACAATCCATTCAACAGGCGTCATGGCCTCAGCGCCGAAGCAGCGGGCAAACGCAGCCAAAGTCTGTTCCCGCTGCGCAGCCGCACTCATGTGCTTCCATTGCCGGGCGCCGTCGCCACCGATGAAACCCAGCAGCGCGCCCTGTTTCTGCTCGCCATCTGCTACAGGCGGCGAGATGTCGAAAATCGTCTTGATGATGCCGTGGTCCAGAACGGCCTGCCCGTTCAAGCCTTTGTCGCGCCAGAATGGCCGGTCGTAAATGGCCACACACTTGACGATGGCACCCATGGGCGGACACGGCTGCACCGCCAGTGCCGCAGCCGCATCGCCGACGGGCAAGAGATCGAGACGGGCCCGCATGGGAGGCGGTACCGCCACCACGGCCACCGGCGCGGTAAACACGCCTTGTGCGGTATGAAACTGCACGCCGCAAGCATTCTGCTCCACGCGCTGTACAGGGCAATTGAGACGGATGGGGGCGTCTGGCCCTTGCGTCCCGCCCAGTTCAGCTGCCATGGCCAGTGCAATACCCTGCGAGCCCTGAGCGAAACGGCTGTCCTGAGCGGCATTGCGGTCGTTGATAAGGCGCTCGAAGGTGCCCTTGTGCTTTTCATCGCCGGCACAGGCCACGTAATGCAGGGCATACAAAAACGAAATATCGCGTGCCTCCGCCCCCCAGATGGCCTCAAACGAAGCGGCCGCCAAGCGGATGCTCAGCGGGTTGCGGGCATTGCGCCGCAGCCATTCGGCCAGGGTCATGTTGTCCCAGTATTTTGCACGACGCGCCCTCCACGGCGCATCCACCGGGACTTGCCGTGACAGACGGTTCAATTGCAGGCTCAGCCACGCCAGATCCGGCAGCACGGTGTGTCGGGCGGCACACTGCCCAGCGGCAACACACCGAGAAATCGCGTGCCGTGCTCCTTGCGCTTGGCACCGGCCACATAGACATTTTTGCCATCGGTGGGTTGGGGCAACACGTCCACGCCGTACTCTGCAGCCAACTCGGCCATGCGGGTCTGCGTGGGGCCTATCCAAGCGCCTCCCCGGTCCAGATACACATCGCCATGCACCTCGGTATGCGACCTGCCGCCGACCCGGTCGCGCGCCTCCAGCACCAGTACCGACTTGCCTGCGCGCTTGAGGGCCCGTGCCGCCGAAAGCCCTGCCAACCCGGCACCCAGAACGATGACGTCCACCATGTTGCCGGTGGCTGCTGCCGTTTTTCCGGATGAAGATTCAGTTGCCATTTCCTGTACTCCTGCCGTGGGTCTGCAAGCTGCGCCGCTGAATTTGTCAGCCCCTGACAAAGACGGTCACCAAGGGGTCATCCCCCTCCTGCGCACTGCAATGCCCGTGCACGGATGCGTTGAAGGTAGCACCGTCAGGCAACAGATCCGCCGAATAAAAATGCTCGCCCGGCCCGAACACGCGACTGCTGCCATCCTGCAAACCGATGCGCATGCGGCCCTTCAGTATGAAAACCCATTGCGGGTAGGTGGTGACATGAAACGCGCTTTTGAAGCCCACCGGGCTTTGCCGAAGTTGGTAGCCCCCGGACGGAAACAGCGGCGAGAGTGCCGACATCGGCGTGCCTTCGGTCAAATCGACCGTTTCTTCCCGGAATGCGGCGTAGCCCGATTCCTGCGTGTAGAGGATCACCTTGGTGAACTGCGGCATGAAAACTCCGTGTTTGTGGCAGCGATTCAGCGATGATGCGCGCCGTCCGGGCGGCAATATTCAGATATCTGAATCCAAAATTGTAAATGGCGGGTAACACGTTCTGAAACATACAGAAGCACGGACGTTCGTGCAAATGTGTGAGCAATCTGGCAATACAGACAACCAGCATCACAGGGTGATACGCAAGGCACAGAACACAATAATCTTGCGGTGGAGGAGACAACTCAAAGGGGCCGCAGAGCCCCTTTCTTTTTTGATAAACCCCTTTGGATCCCGGACCCGGGCGCTCACGCAATCACGCCATTGGCCCTGAGCGCAGCGATGTCTGAGTCCGAATACCCATGGGCCCGCAGCACGTCGTCCGTATGCTGCCCCAACCGCGGTGCCGTGCTCCGTATGCTGCCCGGCGTGCGCGACAGAATGGGCACCACGCCCGGCATGTCCACCGTCAAGCCTGTCGGCGTCTGCGCGCTCTGTATCATGCCGCGCGCCCTGTAATGCGGGTCGGCTGCAATATCGGCCACTGAATAAATGCGCCCGCCCGGTACTTCGGCCTCGTCCAGCGCGGTCAGCACCTCGGCGATGGAGCGTGTTTGGGTGAACTCGCCAATGGCTGCGTCGATACGGTCGGCCTGCTTGGCCCGACCGTCGTTTTGCGCCAGATCAGGGTCGTCTGCCAAGTCCTGCCGGCCGATGCGCACCATCAGACGCTTGAAAATGCTGTCACCGTTGCCCGCCACCAGCACATAACCGTCGGTACACGGGTAGGCGTTACTCGGCGTGATGCCGGGCAGCGCACTGCCCGCTGCCTGCCGCACGGCACCAAACGCGCTGTATTCGGGCAAGAGGCTTTCCATGCAGTTGAACACCGCCTCATACAAAGCAACGTCTACCACCTGCCCCCGCCCACCGTTGCGGCTGCGTTCGTGCAGCGCACTCAAAATGCCGATGGTGGCGTGCAGGGCAGCCAGCGTGTCGCCAATGCTGACCCCCACGCGCACCGGCACCCTGCCCGGCTCAGCTGTCAGATGCCTCAAACCGCCCATGGCCTCGCCCACCACACCAAAACCGGGCGTATCGCGGTAAGGGCCGGTTTGGCCGAAGCCTGAGATGCGGCACATGATGAGCCCGGGATTGTCGGCCGAGAGTGACTCGTAGGACAGACCCCACTTTTCCATGGCGCCGGGGCGGAAGTTTTCAATGAGCACATCCGCATCTTTTGCCAGACGACGAACGATGTCGCGCCCCTGCGGTTCCCGCAGGTCGATGGCCACCGATTGCTTGTTGCGCGACTGCACGGCCCACCATACCGATGTGCCCTCATGCAGCATGCGCCATTTGCGCAGGGGGTCGCCACTACCGGGAGGCTCCACCTTGATGATGTCAGCCCCCATGTCGCCCAGCGTCTTGCCGGTAAACGGTCCGGCAATGAGTTGACCGAGTTCAATGACTTTGAGGCCAGCCAATGCGCCGGGGCTTGCGGGGAGAGGCTGGGAATGGAGGTCTGTGTTCATGTGGCACTCAGGCAATGTACGCGGGCTCTATCGATGACCGGAAGTTTATCAAGACTGCGGTACTTCTCTCTTGAGCTCGTAACTTGAATCATGAGCAGGATCATGCGTTAACTCAAACAAGCGGTTGTCGTGCCACCCGCTTTCGACGCTTGATCTCAAGGGCTGCACCCAAACCGGCAGACGCCACCAGCAGAGCAATCACAAACACGGACACCACTGCGTTCTGCACATTGCGACCCAGCGGAAACAGGAAATTCCATTTGTGCAGGAAGCTGAAACTGAAACGCTCAGGCTTGGCCGAGTCCATGGTTTTATCAGCCAGTACCGCGGTGGTGGTATCAACAAAAACCGTTGCGCTCACAGGCTCCGCATAATCAATCTGCCATACCGGCAGACGCTTGTTACGAAAATCGTAACCGGGTCCGAATCGGGTGACCAACTGCATGTTCTTGACCGTTTCAGCACCCTGACCGGTAAAGCGTTCACCCAAGTGCAAAGCCAGTTCCCTGTCACCGGACTCCCATACGCGGCCATCGTCTGCACGCAGATAAACCGCCGGCCCAGAGGGTGTCACGCCATCAAAACGTGCATTGCGGATCTCCGACGCGGTACCGGGCATCTTGGCATTTGATATCGTTTTTTGCGCACCCACTGACGCAGCAAGGGCAGCCTTTGGATCGAAGGCCAAACCCAATCGATACAACAACTCACCTGTCGGTCCCTGAACAAGCGAAAATGCATTGACCTTCATGCCCTCGGTCAACTGCTTCCAGTCCTTTTCAGGTGCAAACTGCGCCTGACGAATATCCAGTGGTGGCGACAGCGTGAGGTTGCGAACCGGCGTGTCCCACGCATTTTGCAACAGATGAAAAAGACCGCTGAACGAAAACAGGAACATCGGCACCACCATCACATATGCAGCTACCCGATGCCATCCTCGCAGGCCCGGTGCGCGCTGTGGCCGTCGAATTTTTACCAGCATGATCAAACCGGTAAGCGCCATCGACAGCAAGGACGCACACATCAAGCCCATCACCGCCACGCGCAACCCTTCGGCCTGCCGCGGCAACCAACTCCAGGTATGAAACCGCTGAAAAAACCGCTGCAACATCACCTTGTTGTCGTCTGTCACCGCCGCCAGTGCATTGGTTTCGGTGTACACGTAAGCGGTGAGTCCATCGGCCCTGTCGAATTCCACGCGATATACCGGCAAAAGCCGATTGACCGATGGGTACTCATCAGAAAATTCGGATACATGAACAACCCTGCGAACCGGTTCGTCAGGCAAATCCATGTAATGCTGCGCGACAAAAACAGCATGCACCGGGTCATGCTGAGTTAACTCTTCACCGCTGGACAAACGGAAGTACCGCCGGGGCACGTCCTGGGTTTCTGTCACCTGCAGCAGGTTTTCACTGGCTGAGACCACCACCCGAACCGCAGCGGCTTTTTCAATTCCCGCCTGCAGCAAAGTTTCGCGCATGGGCTTTACACCCTGCAAATTGACTGGCCGCGTGGGGGGTGCGAACACAGCCTGCTGAACGCCGAAAGTACTCATCAACGGATGCAGTAAGCCTGACAGCCCCCACATGAAGAGAGCAAGCACAGCGATGGAAGACAAGATACCGTGCAGACGGATGGCGGTTTTTCTCATGATGCATCAGGCTCCGAACGAATAACGCAGACCGATCAAAACGGTACGAGGTGCGCCAGGATTGAATGTCTGCCTGCCAAAACTGGTGCTGACAAATTCCGCATAACGTTTGTCAGCCAGATTGCGAACGGCCAGCCAACCCTCCCAAGGCCCCACCCGATGCGACAGACGTGCGTTGTACACCGTGTGGCCGCTGTACTGCTGCGTATTGGCCTCGTCAGTAAAGTACTGCGAGAGATACTGTGCATCTGCGGACAGGCGGGTTCGTTCCGTCACATCGTAGGCTGCAAATGCCGTGATGACCTGCTCAGGCGCATAACGCAAGCTGTTGCCCACACGCGAGGTGGTCACATTCACATTATTGCGTGGGGCAGAATCAAACGTCTGCTCGGTCAAGGCGGCGCTCAAGCCCAAGGTGGTGTTTGCAATTGCATAATTGCTCAGGCCGATCTCAATGCCCCTGTGACGGGAATCTGCATTGTAGTTCTGACTGGACTCGTTGGAATACGTCGCGTTTTCCAGCGTCAACTCGTAGATCGCCACATCCAGCGCTGTGCGGTGAGGCAACTGGGCAAGTCGTGCGCCGAGTTCAACCGTGCGCGATTTGCTGCGATCAATCTGCCCGAGCGAACTGCCGCCATACTTGGATGAGATCTCGGGCGGCGCAAAACCGGAGGAGGCATTTGCGTACAGGTTCACACCGCTAGTCGGGTTGTATACCAAACCCAGCTTCGGGCTGAATGCGCTGTAATCATTTTGCTGACTGGCAACACCAATCTGGTTCACGCCATCGCGCCCGATTGCATTTTGATTCGCATAGTCATAAGACACCCGGTCATAGCGCCCGCCAACCACCGCTATCCATTGCTCGGTGAGCGCCCATTCCAGTTGTCCATAAAGACCGCTGTTGCTGAACTTCACCGCATAATCACGGTAGCGGTCCAGCGGTCCGCTATAGTTGGTGTAGGGCCCCGTGGGCGAATACGTGAATGTATAACGCTGCTCCAGCGACTTCAGATGACCCTGGTCATACACCACACCCGCAATCCAGCGTGAATTGCCCTCGCCAAAAGCTTGACGGTGTTTCAATTCCACGCCGAGGGAATCAAAGGAAACATCACTGGTGCGACCGCAGCGGGTGCCCGTTCCTGTAGCACCATTGTTGGCAACGTTGTCCGAATTGACGCCAGCCAGCGGGGGTGCATTCGATGCATCACGCGAACATTGATTAAAATTGGGTCTGCTTGTCATCCCGGCAGGTACATCCAACCGAACATCCGTTGTTTGTAGAAACGTCGGAACCTGATTTGTCGTATTGTCCCGATAAAACACCGACGCTGTGGTCAAACCCTTTTCGCCGGTTTTACGTTCAAATACCGAACTCAGCCGTGTGGCTTTTACATCGCGGTTGGTGAAAGTCTGTGGCGAAGCACCGATCTGCCCTGCATCATACTGCGCCTTCGACAGGGTGCCGCCAGTTTCGGTGTACAGGTCGGACTGCGTCAGCACGGTTTTAAGCAAGCTGTCACCATCAATCCGGAAGTCGTGCCGCAGCGTATATGCCGTTTTATGCGCGTCGCTGTTCTGCGCAAACCCCTTGTTCTGATCGAACGCATATCCGGAGAATCGCAAACCATGACGCTCCTCCACCGTGCCCGAAAAATCAAAGTCAAGCCGCTTGTAACCCCGGTTACTCAACTGGGTGCCAAACGACCCCGTGAATTGTTTACTCGGCTCGCGCGTGAGGAAGTTCATCAATCCACCCGTGGCATAACTGCCATAAATGGAGGAAGCCGGTCCCTTGATGATCTCGATGTTGCCAATGCCATTGAGGTTCATCTCATAGACCTGGTTGTGGTTAAACAAACCGACCGGTCGAACGGGAATCCCGTCCTCCAGATACAGGTAAACGCCCTGCGTTGAGATGGGCTGACGGAAACTGGCCATGTGCTGCTCGGCACCGAGGTTATTGACTGTCACGCCGGGGGCGCGGTTGACCACGTCCCCGAAGAAAATCGGTTTCTCCTGTTCCAGCGTCTCACTGTCAATCTTGTGTAGGGTGGCCGGCGTATTGCGAAGCGGCGTGCCCTCTTTGCTGCCCGACACAACCACATCATCAAGTTTTTTGAAGGGGGCGGAATCCATCGTCACCGCCTCTGCGTGTGCAGGATTTACAAATACGGCACTTGTGGTGAATGCTGCGGAACATGCCCATGCGTTTGCAATGACAAGCGCAAACTTTGTCAATTCAGGTTTCATTTTTTCTCTGTTTGAAGCGATACCAGATTCAACTTCGTTTGCGTGATGTCACGGGCAAGCAGGCAATGTCCAGCCATGCTCACGGCGTATGCAGTTGCAAACGAAGTGCTTAAAGTCAAACAGAAAAATGAGGGGGGCCGTGACCGAATGGACGCGGCAAAACGTTGAGGCTTGTAGAGGGTTTTGATTGAGCCCTTTGTTCATGGCTCAGACGTTCAGCCCAAGATGCGTATGCCGGCGAAACGGGAATGGGAGGCGAGTCAAGTGCTGGCAGACAAGCTGCGCAATGATGCGCGTGCGCAGCGCCTCCGGCAGCATCATTGTCACCGGAGGAGGCCATATCGCTTCCTGGCAGACCCAAAAAGGAATTGTTTGCACCGGCACCTGACGACCGACTCTTCGCACCAGACGCTGAATAACTGCCGGGCGCTCCAAGGTGGGCAGAACCTACGCAGATATCGGCCATTGCATACAATTGTGCAATGGCCATGCGGGTTTGCATGCTGCCGGCTTGCGAGAATGTCAGCAACCATGCGAAAGCCAGAACCGCAGCCAAAACAGCAGAGCGCACCTGTCTGGCGGACCATTCAGAGAACAGTCCGCGACGCGATACTGCCCGCATGCGACCCAAGCCAGACTTCATGCGCCGCATTTTAGCAGATGGCTGTTAAACTCCAACCCGTCAACCACCACACACTGCAGTGCAAATGCAAACCTCCGTCAACAGGCCCTGCATGGCATGAAGAAGCCTTCAAAAATTGCCAAACAGGAAACAGCACCGGACCTGCATGCGCAGTTAGGCTTGCTGCCCGGCCAGTCGCTTGAGTTGCTAAAGGCGCTGCACATCCTGACGCGCGACGGAAAAATCAACCAGGACAGCCGGCGCAAACTCAAGCAGGTACGCCATCTCATCCAGTTGATTCAACCACTGCTCCAGGAACTTGCCACCGCGCATCCTGATCGGCACACGCAAACGGTGGTCGATCATGGTGCCGGCAAGTCTTATCTGGGTTTCATGCTCTACGATGCCTATGCAGCCAGCCAAGTGCCGAAGGGTGATGCGGTAGCCACGCAGAACAAAGGCAGCCATCAGCTCTCAGTCCACGGCGTTGAAAACCGCGAAGAACTGGTGCAACGCTCTGTTGAGTTAGCGAAGGCCTGCGGATTCACAGGCATGCACTTTCATGCACTGGATACACAGGACGCCTTGACCAGCGACGAATTTCCGGAGCACATTGATTTGGTCACCGCGCTGCACGCCTGCAACACCGCCACCGACGATGCCATCACATTCGGCCTTCATCGAAAATGCGATGCGTTTGCACTGGTACCCTGCTGTCAGGCCGAAGTGGCTGCAGCCATGCGACTGGGAAAGCAAGGCATGCTCTCGCAAACCCCGCTGTCTGAGTTGTGGCGCCATCCCATCCACACGCGCGAACTGGGCAGTCAACTGACCAACGTGTTGCGATGCTTGCGTTTGGAGGCGTCTGGATACGATGTCACGGTCACCGAACTGGTGGGCTGGGAACACGCGATGAAGAACGAGTTGATACTGGCGCGGCGGACGGGTAAGCCGCGTCATAGCGCTGCGAAGCGGCAGCGGGAGATACTTGCGACGTTCGGGCTGGAACTGCTGGCGGATCGATTTGCGGCGGTGGTGTAGTCGCAGGTTTTAGAAACTCGTCGTTGTGACGGCTGGTTCGCAGGCCGGTTCTAGTTTAGTGCGTCTTGGGTGTTCGTTGTCGCTCCGGCGGTTCTCACGCAAAAATTGCGCCCCTCAACGTTAGCATCCTCCGAGCCCCGACTTCGCGGGGCCTCGGTCCTCCGCGGATCAGTGATCCGCTGCGGAACGGGTGCCGCACGGTCGGGCGCAATTTTTCGGATGCGATCCGGCGGAGTCAACTTCCGAACACCCTTCTGACGCGAAGGCACTCCTTTGCGCTGCACTGCGGGCAGCCGCCAAAAGCCCCCTGGCAGCGCAAAACAGCGACCTCACATCAGCACATCATCTGCCCGCTCCACCGGCAGCGGCAGCATCAGCGTCTCCCACGCATTCATCCAGTACATCGTCACACCGTCCATACCGACTTTGCCGCGCAAGAAACGCTGCGTCGAATGCACATTGTCCAGCCAATACGGAAACGGCTTCAAAGGTTCATCCAGCCCCACCGTGAAGTCGTCCCAGTGTATGGGCACCACACACCGTGCCCCGACTGTCGTGACGGTCTCCAGCCAATAACTTTCCTTGTAGCGCGTCGGTTTGCGCCCCAGCGTGCCAACCCCCAGAAACACCGTATCGGCCAGCAAACCATCCAGCTTGCCCTGAATGTATCCCGCACTGCCCTGTACCAGCCAGCGTGTCGTCCTGCCGTCGGCCACATGTTCAAAATGCAGACTGAAACTGCCACCTTCCAGATATTTGGCTGCGTGCACCGGCGGCACCAGCGGTTGCGTCAGCATGCCACCATCATGCCCGTCATTCCACGGTGTCGGACTGTGCAGAGATTCGAGCATGCGTATGCGGAAGGGTCCGAATCGCATTGCATCGCCCGCCTGCGGCACTTCAATCCGGCTATCGTCCAGGCCCTGCCCCAGACCAATAAAACGTGTGCTTGCAGAGCCCGCCAACACAGCCCCCGTCAGCTTTGCCACCAGCGGAGCATCCATCGCATGATCGTAGTGCGAGTGTGCCGTCACCACCGCCAGCAACTTCAGCTTTCCATCCAGCAAACCCAGCCGCTGCAAAGCTGAACGAACGGCTGTTTCATCCGGCCCCACCCGCCCCAAAGCGGTTTTCAGAACACCCGGACGCGAGAAAAAACCATCCACCAAAATGGCAGATTCGCCATCATCAAACATCAGCGTGGATACACCAACAAAGGTCGCACGAACACCACTGGCAGGTTCGGGTATGTCGGCGAATTCACGCTGCGGCACTGGGGGTCTGACGTTCAGCCCCACCAAACCGGCCACCAGCACACCCATCAAAATCAGCCACAAGATGATGCGCGCATGCTTCATCATTCCACACCCTTCCTGCCGGCGTTGAAGTCGTCCTTCGGTTCGTCCTTCGGTTCGTCCTGCGGTTCGTCCTGCGGTTCGTTCTTCGGTTCGCCCGTCTGCTCCGCTTGCTTCCCGAATCTGACGATCCGCATCTGTCCGCTGCGCATCTCAACGCCCCACTCGTCCGCTACCTGGCGAACACCACCCTGCGGACGCAGCAACTGTTCACGCAACTGCAATGTCCGTGCTTCATTCAGACGCAGGCCTTCGCCAGCCAGCCAATACCGCAGCAAGCGCACCTGCTCGCGTTCATTGAACTGCGACCATACCGTGCGCGACAGACACAAAGGCGCCACTTCGCACTGCTGCATCAGACGCTGAGCCTGATCGTCCCACTCATCCCGCGCATCCGCCATCTGCCGGGACAGACGCAACAGCGATGCATCCACTTGCGGAAAATGCTCACGTATCAGCGGCAGTGCTTGCCTGCGTATCCAGTTGCGGCGCAGCCGCACATCGTCATTGGTCGGATCATCAAACCATTCCCAACCCATCTGTAACGCTTGTGCCGCAATATCATCGCGCCCCATCTGCAGGAACGGACGGGCAAGCCAGACAGTCCGCTCGCCCGGTACCGGCAGGGGCGACAGTGGCAACATGCCCGCCAACCCCTCCAACCCTGACCCGCGGAACAGCGTAATCAAAACCGTCTCGAGTTGATCGTCGCGATGATGCGCAGTCAGCACCACAGCAGGCCTATCCGACGTGCTTGCTCTCACATGTTGCGCAATCGCTTCATAGCGCGCCTGCCGCGCCTGAGCTTCGATACTGTCGCCGCCCCTGCACTGCACATCTGCATGCAGTACGTCCAGCGCCACGCCGTGACGTGCGCACATACGCTCGCAATGCGCCTGCATGTCAGCGGCGGCCGCCTGCAAATGATGGTTGACGTGGATGGCGCGAACGGAGATACCCAGTTCGACACTGGCCATCAACAGCGCAGTTGAATCAAGCCCGCCGCTGTAGGCAATGAACCAGGGAAGCGCAGCCAGCAGGTCAGGCGGCATCTGCCTGCGAAACTCGCCGAGGCTGACCACACAGTCTGCCTGCCCGCTTGGGGCAGACATGCCATGAGCAGAACGCGATGGACCGGACATGCCACCACCCTCGCCGTTAGCGGCCGGCCGTTCAGGCCACCTTGTACTTGCCGTAGCTGAGCGTCTTTTTGTGGCGCACGCTCAGCAGTTGTTCGACCGACAGTTTGCTCAACCGGCCGATCTCCCGCACCAGAATGGTTTTGAGGGCCGCCGCCATCTGTTCGGGGTTGCGGTGCGCACCACCGAGCGGCTCGCTGACAATTTCGTCAATCAGACCCAGCGATTTCAAACGGCCTGCTGTGATGCCCAGCGCCTGCGCCGCATCGGGTGCGCGTTCTGCGGAACGCCACAAAATCGATGCGCATCCCTCCGGCGAGATGACCGAGTACGTCGAGTGCTGCAGCATGAGAATGCGGTCAGCCACTGCCAGTGCCAATGCACCGCCTGAACCGCCCTCACCGATAATCACAGCGACAATCGGCACCTTCAGTTGCGCCATTTCAAGCAGGTTGCGACCGATGGCCTCGGACTGTCCCCGTTCCTCTGCATCAATGCCCGGATAGGCACCCGGTGTATCGATCAGCGTAACGATGGGCAAGCCGAATTTTTCTGCGGTCTTCATGAGG
>SXGQ01754372.1_pt1 | contig 17133 bp, 9 predicted proteins | sample 3178371 | NCBI WGS metagenome assembly SXGQ01 (sample SAMN11356859, study PRJNA531348) | freshwater metagenome | isolation source: freshwater sample F1-20 | place: China: Fuxian Lake, Yuxi | collected 2017-12-25 | reverse complement strand
CACTGTAATTTCCGAGAGTATTCGGTTTGAAATGTCCATGTTTTTGTGAATTTTAATAAATACTAATTTATGAAAAAATCGGGGATTTTAAATGATAAATATATGTTAATCATCTAACAGTCCCGATTTTGGATAAAAAAATCGTTGTTTTTTTAAAGTTTTTTTTTACGACAAGGAGATATTTAATTTCATTGTTTTTGTTGTTCTCTTTGTTTCCTCTTTTCAAGAAGTTCCTTCACACGATCAGATTTTTTCTGTTCTTGTTGTTCTTCAAATCCTAAGAACGTAACAGATGCCTCTGTATCGATTTCAAGAAGTTCGTTGTTGAATTTACAGTTCTCAAAGACAACTCCATCTTTACCAATACGTGACTTGGTAATCGCAATTGTAGCCAAATTTAGTTCTTTTTGTTGGAGAGTTTTTGCTACAGAAATGATTACGTGTCCTACTTGTGCTTTCTTGATGGATCCACCCATTTGGTCAGTAGTTACAACCTCGGAAGAGATCGAACTTCTATTACCTTGAGTTGCGGTCCATCCAACCAAACCAAGTTCGTGACACATGGCTTCGAAGTGTCTCATGACTGATCCCTCACTTTTCCATTCATCACCTAAAGCTTTTTCTGGCATTACGCAATCAATGTAGTCCAACACCACCAAATCAATCTTTGTACCATCAGCAATCATTTTTCTGAGTTGGTTTTTGATTTGAAGCATTGTGAGTGAATCAGAAGGTAGTTTTTTCAGAACCAATTTGTTAGGCATTGAGTTCTGAATCTCATGAATCTTTTCGAATACTTTTTCTTTATGGAAGACTAAGTTATCGGGTTCGATACCAGTCCATATGGTAAAATGTTTTCTTTGAATAATTTTGGGATTGTCCTCGAAAAATATCTGAAGAACATTGAATCCCATGTTGAAGGCAGTGTTTGCTATCTTCGTAAGAATTGTGGTTTTACCCACACCAGTCGGTGCTAAGATTACTCCAATTTCACCTTTAGCCAATCCACCCTTAAGTAGATTATCAATACCTTTAATACCCAACGGTATTGGAGATCTGAAGTCTTCGTCTAAAACTACATCCAAGTTTTCAAATACATCTCCTGTACCTAAATCTCTTTCTCCAACTTGAATTGCATCTCTTACTAACTCTTCTACTTTGTCATACGATTCGAAATCACCCTCATCGATGATCTTCTGTGCTTGTTTCATCGCTTTCTGTAACTCTTGTTGTTTACAGAACTTCAAAGCTTTCTCTTGAACAAACACACTACCGTCGAATGGAGCTTCCTTAACCTGTTTGATTGTGTCAAGAATTACTTTTAGAACTAACTCAGTAGAAATTTCTGACTTAGCAATCTGTTCCAAAGTTTCGAAGGTTGGGGTAGATTGATACTTAGTGAAATACTCTTTGATCATCGCAACAATCATTTTGAAGTACTTGTTATCGAAGTACGTAGTCTCTAACACATCCATAATTGTGTGTGAAAAGTCTTTGTCTACGACAATTTGATTGATTAACTGAATCTGGAAGGTATTACCTAAATAATCGAAATTTTTTTGCATATATCTTGTTCTCTCACCCCTTAGATTTATAAATACTCCTTATGCCAACTCAATTCCGCAGTATTCGTGATTTAATTCTGTTTTTGAAAAAATGTCAGTCAATGACGAAAGGATCTCTTTCAAATATGGTCTTACGTCCACTGTATAACGAACTTTTGGCGGATATAATTTTGCGTCAAAAATTCTATGACAAATTGTCTCATCTCCAACTTTCACATAAAGGTGGAAATTCTCTGGTCCATCAGTGAATGATGTCTCCATAATTTTTGGATCGTGAATGATGGCCTCTTTGTTGTCCAACATGTAAACAACAGTTTTCATTTTCAAATAATCATGAAGAGTTTGTTTAACCTCATACATATATTCGTATAGGTCTGTTGCAACTCTTGCCTTTGGGTTGTACCCTCTGACATTGAAAAATCTCTGTACCACAATGTTGTCGTTGAGTGTTAGGAGGAACTCCATCTTTACTTGATCTTGGTCTCTCATGTTTTTTAGTTTTTAATTTTTCGTTTTTCTTTTCTTATTAACTTCATGAATGGTTTCAGGAAATTTACCCACGCTTCGTCGTTTTTTGGTAGGTATTTGAATAGTCCATCTTCCATCATGTATTTCATCAAATTTTTATATCCTCTATCTGTAGGATCTAATTCTTCGGTATGAATGGATTCAACAAGTTGTTTTCCCTCATCCGTTATCAGTGGATTTTTTAAGTCCACTATCAGTTTGTTTATTTGGTAGTATTGTTCTCCAAGTATACCGCTTTTTGTCTTACCTGTCAAAATATTAGAGATAACTTTTATAGGTTTTTCTTGCGGGATATTTCGTGCATTATCGAGTATTTCTTCAATAGTGCATGATTTTTCCGACAAACTAGGGAAATATTTCAACAAACTTTTTTCACCTAAGGATTGTATCCCTTCAATGTTATCGGACTTGTCACCCATAAGGATCTTACAAGTCAAAACATTTTCATGTGGTACTTCGATGTCTTTGAATTTAATCTTAGTACCAAACTTATGGACCTGTTTTGTAATTGGAGAATAAATTGAAACTCGTGGACTTATGAGTTGCGTTAAGTCTTTGTCTGCAGAGAAAATTGTGATAGATTCTTGGGTTGCAACTTTACAGTAATAGGCAATCAGGTCGTCAGCTTCGTTGTCTTTCATTTCAACTTGTCGAACGAACACCTCCTCCAAATACTGTTTGACCCTACTTTTTTGTGTTAGGTATGACTCGTATTTGTACTCATTCATATTCACCCTACGATTAGCCTTATATTCAGGGTAAATTTTTTTTCTTGCTGAAGAGTTGGAATCACCATCCCAAAAGACTACGACTTTATCGTACTCCTGCTCCTCCAAGAATCGTCTCAATGTATTAATGAAGTGATATACCCCACCGATGTGATTACCGTCGTAAAAGAGTTCTTTGACCCCGTGGAATCCAATCTTGAATAGGTTATCCCCATCCACCAACAATGTCTTTGTCACTTATTCAATTTAAGGGTGAACAATCAATCTTCTTTTTCTTCTGTGAGTGTGAAATCACCTTCAGCTCCGATGATATCTTTCCAATAGTCAGCGTATTCTTTCTTGTAGGCCTCAATAGATGCTTTTTCTTCCGTTGAATCTTTACCTGCCAAGAAACCGTGTGGTGTTACAATAATTTTACCATCGTCGAATCCAAGTCCGTTGATGTGATTTTTCATAACGGATACTTTACTTCTAACTGCAAACTTTACTGAACGTTTGTCTTTGGTTGCGGTAATCTTAGTAGTACCAGCCCCTTTTTGATTTCCGAATAAAAATACCAAAGAGGAGTTCAACCAAACAGATTCACCACCTTTTGCTTTAATCTTTGGTTGTCCAAAAGGATTATCGGGTAGTTCAACCCAAGGTTGATTAATGATAACAAGTGTATTTTCGTATTCTGTGTCTGCCTTTCTTGATCCTGAAATTCTTTGGTTGATACCCATACCAATCTTATCTGAAAGTACAGATGCGTTGTGTTGTTTACCACCTTTACCTTCGTAAGTCATCTTACATGGTACTGATCCAACAGAGTCCCATATGAAACACAAACTGTAGTTCAATTCACCCTTTTCTTGTGCATCCAAGAGCTCATTGATATAATCTGTGATTTGTTCGATATAACTGAAGTTGTTGTTGAACAAGAAAAATCCATCCCAATCCAATTCTCCCGTTTCCTTATCGACAACTTCCTCACATTGGAATCCCATCAGTTTTGCATGATCGAAACTCCACTTTTGTTCGGTAATGATGAATACAGGTAGGATCTCTTTTTTCTGTGCATCAACCGCCGCTTTGATCGCTGCCGTGGTTTTACCTGTATCTGTATGACCCAAGAACATATTGATATGTCCAACTGCGGGACCAGGAAGTCCAACTGCATCCAAAAAGTCTGCACCCAAATCCAAGAACCTTTGTGGTTTGTATTTTGCAGAAGTAGAATACTTCTTTTTTAAATTACTAAAATCGTTTTTCTTGATCGCCATATTTTTGTATTAAAATAAGTTCCCGACATTTCTGTCGGGAACATTGTATAAATTAGAATGGTAAGTCACCATCAACATCAGCATCTGCTTGTGGATCTACATATGAAGTAGATTTAGTACCACCCAATGAAGTTGTTGCTTCTTCATCGTTTCCATAAACGTATCCACCTTTTTCAGAATCCCAACGTGGAACTTCACCACGCGCAATTGCTTCAAGGTATTCAACAGGTTTTTTGGAATATACATCTTGCCAAGTCAAATCATCAGAAACCCACTGATTCATTACGTCTTTGTCTGTATGTACAGGACATGGGTCGTCGTACATGATAGTAGATACCGTGGTATATTCTTTACCTTTTGGTGTTTTGGATTTTGTCAATTCGATGATCAAGTCACGACCTTTTTCAGGATCTGTGATATCACCCTTGTTTCTCCAAATTGGAATAATTTTATCTAAGATACCTTCGTTCTTATAGTTGTGTTTGAAACGCCAAAACTTTGGTCCTTCTTCTTCTTTGTCACGATCGATAACTTTAACGATATAGAACTTACGTGACTTGTATTGTTTTGCCAATTCTTTGTCTGACTCTTTACCTGTAGAGATAAGTTCTTCGTAAACTTCATTCAATGGAGAACGTTCGTTGTCGTTCTTTCCTGGATCGTAGAACTTTTGCCATTTACCACCTACTTGGATCTCGTGATACCAAGCCTCTTTGAAAGGTGATGATCCATCAGGAGTAGGGAGAATTCTAATTCTTCTCTGTCCTGAACTTTCTTTTTCTTCGAGGATAAGAGCGAAGTATTTCTTCATTCTCTCTTCCTGTGACATCTTTGATTGGGCCCCGCCCGATGACTGTTTGTTTTTTTCGTACTGCGCCAATACGGCATCTAATGCACTCATGATTACTCTGTTTTAAAGTGTTAATTAATATATGTCAAATATAGTTGAACATAGTCCATCTGTCAAATAAAAAAGGGATTAGTTTCCTAATCCCCTCTCTGTATGTGTATTCTCTTAGTACCCGAAATCTTTTACGTTATCTTTTTTTGGTTGGAATGTATCTTTTATTTCCGCAGGATTAATATCAGTTACATCATCCGGAGTTAAGACATAATCTCTCTTTCCTGTTAGTTCCATCTCTTCTTCTTTTTCATCAAAAAATTGTGAAAGTTTCTGATTGAAAGGATAAGAATCATAACTTCTTAATTCAAGTCTCTCCTCAGGTGTTTTTGTTCTATACTTCTCTATCTTGTTTTCAATCGAGTTCAATCTAGCCATGATACTATCCATTTCGGAAAGTTTTTGCTCAAGTGAACCTAATTGTTTGAAAAGGTTATCAAAGTAATCGTCTTGCTTTGTTTCGATTTTTTTCTGTGAGTCAACCAACTCAGTAATATCTAACTCTTCAGTTCCTGATCCTCCCTCTTGACTTTTACCCTCCATATCTACTTTCTCAACATCAGGATCTGTCTCTACATCAATTTTCTCGGGAGTAGCCGCTGGTGCTGGTGCCGCCTCGGGAGCTGGTGCCGCCGCTGGGTCAGCAGGTACTGGTGGAGTTACAGCAGCGTCCTGTTCCATTATGTAACGATTTACTTTATTGTACTTTTCAATCTCAGCTAAAATTTTTTTATCTAAGCTCATTTTTTATCCATTTAATAGTTGTTTAACACCATGAGGTGTCTCAACTCTAACTTTTTTATTTATCGTCATGGTGTTATCAACCCTTTCGATAAGTCCGTCTTTCATACGAATTGTATAACAATCACCTGTGTCCAAGTCACAAACTTGTTTTGTTCCGTCACCATTATCCATTTCGGAATATCTGGCAGACTTACCTAAGTAATTGTCTAAAGCTTCTTTAATATTCATACTTTTTCTTTATAAATATACTGTTTAGTTACTTTGTTCCTTGTACAACGTATTTTCCTCTAGTCTGTTCCCTTGATGGATCGTTTTGTCCTTGTGGTGTTCTCGGGTCTGCAACTGGTTCCATCGTAATGGTATATGAACCTGCATCACAGTTGTCAAGTATATCTGTTATATTATAAACAATTGATTGGTAGTCTGCCGCGATTGTACCTTCTGATTGATTATACGCCGACATACCCTCACATATTGTTGTATCACTAGATGCAAATATTTTCCATAGTCCCACATCGGGTTTGACTGTGAATGTTACCTTTATGATAACGCCAGCAGCATTTTTATCTGTGGTAATATTGAAGATATTTTGTCTAGATGGTGCTGTGTTGGGTAAGCAGTCTTTTCCGTTTATCCTTATGTTCCTTCCACCGTTCGGATAACATATCCCACATGGGTTGGCATCAATTTCATTGTAAGTTGATACTGTTACTACATCTCCAGGTAACAAGTTCCTTGTAGGACAATCATAAGCCATAACCTTATATTGTCTGTTGTACTTGTACTCGGGGTATTCTACAACCTCTGCTCTAAACCATAATGTATTTTGGTTGTCAGCCGCGGTAGAACAAGTATCTCTGAATGACTTTGTTGATGTAAAAGAAAACCCATTGATTTGTCCAAACGTAGCGGCTTTGAGTGTAGTTTCACCTATTGGGACGGATACTTCTTGTATTCCACCATAAGACACTAATGATAATTTCAATTTATATTCCTTCGCTAAAGCCTGAGTTCCAATATTCCCATCTATCTTCAAGAATCCATTTGTCAAAGTTGATACATTTAATGTATATGAGGTTGGTGAAGCAGAGCTTAAAATTGATCTGTCATCCGCATTCGGTGTAACATTTGAATTTACTTGTTGTCCGGCCGCTGATGTTGTTGTTGCATTTGCCGAAGAAACAAATGGAATTCCTGCAGTTGGGAATAACACACCTATTTTTTGTAAGGCTTCACTTATTTTAGCTCGAACTTCTTTTCCTTGATTTGTTTCAAAATCTTTTTGTTGTTGCTCGTTCCTTATTCTTGGCCACACTCTCTTATAGTAGTTGTACATTGAATCTACCGTTGGGATAAAAGAATTGGCGGACACGGTTTCATACTGATTATTGATTGATGATTGATCCAAACTATCGTACATGAATTTTAAGAACTTATCCAAGTTTTCAAATCTTGCAAAAGGTTTGGATTGACTACCTTTATCTGTACCTATTTTTACACAACAAAATTGTTTTTCAAAATACACATCTGACTTAGGACCCCAATCTATTTGTAAATTTACATTTGTGTAGTTGTTACCAAAGGATTTCATTTGTTCTGACGTTGCAGAAGAAACGTAACTGAAAACAAATACCGCCATAGCCAATTGAGATCTGAGTTTTTGGTCTGAAGACGCACTTTGTAGATTTGTTGCCAAACTATTAACAAAAGACTGTAATGTAACACTTGTTTCATTTGCTGCAATTGCAGTGTACGCTCTTCTATATCTTGTAGGTCCAGATGCTACGATGTCCTGACAACTGTTTTGAGCGTCATTGGTTTTCTTACTTGTTTGATTAATATCACCTACATTAGGTTTTACGGTGGCGTTCTGTAAATTGGTAGTTGTTAGTTTTTGTAACAAGTTTTTATTCAAACTCAACAAATAATTGTTAGGTCTAATACTTGCAAACACTCGTTGTCTAACTCCTGTGAAAGATGTTTGGAAGACTCCTGGCGTTATAGTATGTTCCACTGAAGTGATCAAATAAGCTCCGTTAAACATAGGGACGTGATTCAAACAAAAATACATAGTTGGTTGTATCAGTGCGTTACCTAAACTTACAACATTACAGGAATAACTTCGTTCATTGTAAATGTTTAGTAGTGATACGTTTTGTGAAGCAACGTCTTTTCCTGATGCCTGATTAGCCAAGTTGTTAACCGCAACCAAGCTTTCAGAAGTGGCCTTACCTATATCTTGTGAAACAGAGAAGGATGTGAATACGTTTTGATTCCTTAAACCCATATCTACATTGAATCCAACACATCTATTTGATAGGGCATAATTTGTTTTTTCCCCATCGTTGGTTAGGAGTGGATTGTTTGTGACACTGTTACAATTGAATCCGTCATTCTTATATCTGAAATCTTTGTTTCTTCCCAAATCAGGGTAGTTTGATGGTTTCTCTGAATAAAAACAAACCAATTTTGGTTGTGAGTTTCTATAGTCCACACTCAAGAAGGTACCCCACAAATTATTCGCAAAGTCTGCAGAATTCTCTGTTTTTGGTACTGGATTTTTTCCATCTGGTGTTTGAATGTTATAGAAGTTTACATATGCAGGAAGTGGCATGACCGTAAAGTTATTTTCAACCAATATGCCCGAAATCATTGTGTATACACTTTTACTCACATTCAAATCTTGGAGTCTGTTCTTGACAGAAAATATGTCAATCAAAATACTGTCTCCTACGTTTCTAGATGCTCTGTCGACAAATAAGAAGTCTTGAAGTAAAGTTTCTTCATTATAAGCATTCCCCGCAATCCATTTGTCGTTCAACGCTTTGAAGTTATCATATAGTTGAGCCTTCACAACGTCACCATTGATTGCGCTGTTAATTTTTCCTTGAACAGGATATGAAACATCTGGCAGTCCTTTCTGTAGATTTTGAAATAAATTATCAAATACATTTTCATGATATTCTAACATTTGGTCAGAATATTTTTGTACTTGTGATTTGAAGCTTTGTTCGTTTAAAGTAGGATCTTTTAGTTTTTGTGTGGCATATATTCTGATTAATGGTGCACAAATCTGAACATTATTTTTATTGAATCGAATATTATTATCAACAAAGAAGTCTGTAATCAGGGATCCATTGTCACTTGGAATCATTTTAGGTATTGTTGATGGTCCCATCTGTGTGAGTAATTCTTTCCAAGCATCGCTGTTCGCACTATAAGAAGACGCAAGTGTTGTTGTACCACCATCGGTTGGTAATGATTCTGGTATGTAAGTTTCAAATTTATACGGGTCCACCAATTTGAAACCGATAGATGTTGTGGTCGATGGAGTAGAAGTGTTATCAATGAATTCATATCCTGTTTCATAATCAGGATTGAAGCTATCGAATAGTTTTCTGTTATAGTTGGATGGATTACCCATTTTGACTACAACATTATATTCCATGAAATTATTCAATATTGCGATAATATTTCCGAACTGTTGATTAATGGCTTTCTTCAAATAATCTTCGTTGGTTTCTGTACCTGGTGCCGGTATTTCGAAAAACTCACGGACCATCAATTGAAAGTTTTTAAGATATCTGTCAGGATCATTTGTATCGACATTGATTGTTATTTGTGGTTGACCTGGTCCCACATTAGGATTAATATCGTAAACAGATTTACTGAAGTCGAGGAATTTTTGTTCCATGACATCAAGTTGTTCTTTATTAAAGACAGAAAATATCTCTTCAATACTCGAATAACCAAAACCTAAACTCATAGGGTAAACTTCCCCCTCAGGCACAACCAAAGTTAGATATTCTGTAGGTCTTGGTTTTGGATTACTTGTTACATCAAAATATCCATAATTTGATGCTCCCCAAAAACATCTTATCGATCCGTTATAGATTGATGGATTACTTAATATATTTCTTTTAGCCACCGATTGTCCTGCAACAGAAACTGTATCAAAAATGGAAGAAGGTACCTGATTATAGATTGATCCGAAAGACGGAGACGTATAATAAGATCCTGTTGACGTGTTCTTAATTGCGGTTGTCCAAGGGTTCATCTTGAATATGTTCAATGGTGTACTCCCTGAAACGAAAACTTGATCCACACTAGATTCTTCGATATTACCCACTTTCATTGTTGAGTCCACATATAATTGTATCTCTTCATCCGAATAGGTCGAAAAACAAGTCTTACCATTTAAGAACACGTTCATGTCATTTATCAATTTGGGATAAAATCCTGATTGAATGGTCTGACTGGTAAAACTAAGAGAAGCAACTGCTGGTGGTGGTAAAGGTGGATTATAGTAATAACCCTGAAGATATACTTTGGAAGTTACTCCTTGTTTGAAGGCTAAACTATAAACTTTATCTTCCCTACCTGTGATTGGATCAAAATTATTTACATAGTCAAAATTCTTCCAACAACTATCCAAAATGTCCACATTGTCGTTTACGAATTTTTTATATCTATGATACACAGATCCTATTTTCAGAATCCATGGATATGGTAATTTGTGTATTCCACCGAACCTTTTTATTGATGAAGCAATGTAATCTAAACCTTCAACCTCCCCTTTGTTTTTATAGGTTCCTCTCAGTGTTGATAGAGGTAGTGAATTGAGTAAAAGATATGCCCCTTGAACATACGGGTTCTTGTTTCCTGCTTGCCATTCTTGAACACCATTTTGTAATGCGTTTACAAAATATGGTGTATTCAATATTGATGTTGTTTGTGTCGCTAATCCCGATCCACTGAATCCAACACAATATCCTTCTGTAGAAACAAACTGTGAGGGTTTATCTCTATATTGATAGAATAAATTCAAATTATTTTGTGGTACTATCGGTTGTGTGAAATTTTTATATGAAAAACTTGTGACCGGTCTAATGTTTTCTTTAGTTGTTGTATCAATGAAATTAGAAATTACCTTTTTGTCACTGTTAACAAAAAGAGTGTTTTTCGTGTTGTAGAAAAGACCTTGTCCCGCTTTAGCGCTTGTCTCTAAATTTTTCTGATTCCAACTTGTATCAGTGAATGGATAGGTATCACAAAAGTCGGCTTGTACATTTGCCTTGATGAGTGAATTGAAATTGTTCAAGTCTGTTTGTGTCAACCCTCGGGTTACTGTTGTGCTTGACCCATCTACCGTATTTTGATCATATATCTCAAATGGTCTATCAACTTCACTTTGAATGTATGGTGTTGCAAAAATATCACGAATTAACTTCTGAATCGAAGGTCCTGTACCTTGGTTGGATATATGGGACAATACACCCAAGAAATTTTTGAAATTGAATCCGTAATTCTTTAACTTTTGAATCAAAAATGGTGAAGATAATCCTAAAGCGTTGATGATGTTATCCGCCTCATTTCTTCCTATGGTTTCATATATTTCTTTTATGTTACCACCTCTTTGGAATCTATTGTAGTGTGAATTAAGATAAGTTCTTTCCCATATTTCAAAGAAGAACTTAACTTCTTCTTTTGTAAAGTAAGGTATATTCGTTTGAGGGAACTCGATTCCATTCAATGTCAGTCGGTTGATTTCTTGATCCTCATTATCTTTTTGCGTATTATCTTGTGCTTGTGGTCCTTTTTCAGTAGAGGCTTTTATAAATTCTTCAACAAACTGTATTTCAGGCCACTTATTATAATCGAAACCTTTTGTCGAATCTACAACACTTCTATCACCTGGATACTGAATTACAAATCTTTCTGGGTTTTTATCATCTTGTACAAAATATTGCGGCCAAGGATATATCGGTTGTTGTGAGTTAACATATGCCGATAGGTTGACCAAAGCTGATGGACTTACCGCAACATTATCTTTCATATCGGAAGATGGGAATTTCATAACAGCATTTTTCCTATCAGGATCGTCTCTCTTGTCCCAAGCTTTTTTATGTACGTCATCCATCAATCGAATGAAAGCCTCAGTAGATGCCATCAAAACTGTGATTATATTTTTGATAGAAGGTCTGAATCCTATACCCTGAGCCTTATCTTCCAACTTAGCGGCCAAAACTTGTGTTATTCTTTCTTCTTCCGCTTGAGCCTTTGAATTAAGTGTTTCCAACATTTTATTAATCAACCCTGTAAATCTATCTTTCCCATCAAACACATAAACTTTTATCTTATCCGCTTTTTCTTTACTCTCTTCGGAAAATTCTAATTTAGTTATTAATTCTACAGCAATTTTAGCCCTCAATGTTGCCTCCTCTTCGGGTGACGGATCTCTATCTACCTTGTTTCTAACTTTAAATGTGGCCTTATAATCAATTGAATCTGGTTCAATTTCAATGAACATATTTTTATAAGTGACAGTACTCTTTACCTCCAAGTTTTTATTTTGAGCTTGTGCTGATCCAAATACTGAATTGTCTGCAAGTTTTCCATTGTTACTCTCAACTAAAGCCTTCAGTTTTGCGTCTGCTTCTTGTTTTGTTTTTTCACCTGATTGGTTTGCACCATCTTGAACAGTCTTCTTAAGTGGATATAAGGTTTCACCACCTCCTTTCACAATAAGAGCTTTTTCCTTGTCACAATTTACTTCGAACCAAGAATCTTTGTTTGTGTATACTTCCCCAAGAAAAGCGTTGAGACTGTTTCTGAAATTAACACTTTCTGTCAATGAAGATACGTCTTCTTTTGTCCATGAGTTCGTAAGATTGATTTCGAACATCTCCAATCTATTCAACATTTCGTCCACCGCGAGTTCAGGGAAATCTTTGGGTATCAAATCTTTTTGTTTGTAGTCTCTATAAACCTCATGTATTTTGGCTGTACCCCCTTCTTCGATTTGTGTGATAGGTGCGGATTTTGTGGAATCAGAGAGAGGTTTACTTATTGTGTACTGACTAGAGTACATGTGTGGAACCGCCAAGATTGCTTGCATAGACACCTCATTCAATATATTGAATTTGTACCCATAGAATTGTAAGGTTACTTGATAATTACCCGAATAGGTATTGAACCTTGCATTAAACGAAATTAAATTCAATTGATATCTTATGGCTTGTCCGTAAAACCCTTTCATGGTTAGATAGAATGGTGGATATGGTAATTGAAAGAATGCCGCGTATGGTGAAAGGTCTCCCTTTTCGAATAGAGCTCTACCCTGCACGTCTTCCAATTCAATTGTTACTTGAGGAACAAATGACGTATCAACTTTACAGTTTATCGATGTGATACCCAACAGACCTGTGTCGTTTTGGTTTTGTTTCGGTAGTCCTGGCTCAACGTTAGCAACTGGTTTTTGACCCGTTGATGGGTTGAAGGATGCTGAAGATTTGTTTGTTGTACCTTTATTAAAAACCCCTTCCCCTGTAATCTCATTAGTATATTCGTTAGTTAGATACTTCTGATTACCTGGTTTCATGAAATTTATCTCAGCAATCGATACTGTGGTAATTTGGGATTGTACAGTTTGTCCTACAGCCAACTTGGTTCTTGGTAATAACTTTGTTTCAAGATTAGCATACATTACCAAGTTTTCTTGGGCAACAGCTCTCTCCTTGATTTTTCCTTTGTTGTCAACAATCTTGTTGGGATCAACCACAATAAAATTCTGAACGTCAAAATCTACATAGATGTTTCCGTCCTGTCCAGTGAAAATACTATTACCTGCCATAATATAAGAAATGGTTATCCAAAGCCGCTTTATAATCCTGAAGTGAAGTAATCAATGGGTATGGAACAACCAAAAATGCACCGTCGAAAATATTCTGTTCTAATCCACCAAATTGTGGATTGGCTTGTAGAACTAACCATCCGAAGTATGGTGATCCATAATATTCCTCAGATACTTTATCAAGTCTACTTCTATTGATCTTATAGATGTGAACTTTATCAGTTGGTTTATTTGGCAACGTAACAAATGGCACAACGGTCTGTTCTCCGTTGATGAGGAACTCTTGATATCTATTATAATATTGTCCTCCCATTAGTTAAACTTCACTTTATCGTTCCAAGTTTTATTACTTGTATTTGTATTAACAGTCTTACCCAAATTCTTGATTGAATTTTTCTGATTTTCAGTTGGGGAAACTACTTGTGTGAATACAAAATTTCTTGGTTTATTCTTAGTATAAGGCGTAAACTTCATAAAGTCAGCCGCTTTTTCTTTTTCAAACTTCTCGATCAAGGTCAATGTTGCCTTTGTCTCTGCTTGATAAATTGGTTTTATATCGTCTTTCCAATAATCATCAAATACTCTTGCAATTTCTTGGTTACCTTCACCTGTCAATTCAGCTTTATTTACAATGTCATTTAAAATTTTTGATCTGAAATTTTGATATTCTTTGTCATCAAGAATAACGTTGTTCATAATCATATAACCTATTTTGTTTGTAACACCGTTTTCATTCCAAAAGAAACCTGAGCCTACTGGATTTTGAGGATTTGTAAGTGCTTCAAAAACATTATTTTCCAATCCTCCTTGATTATTCTGTCCATTCTTTATAACACTTCCTTTGATTGAACCGGCAGTAATGTTGTACGTAAAATCAGTAGAAATTTTTTCATTGAAGTTTTTCAATGCGACCGCAACTTTGGTAATATCATTTTTCATTTCTACATAGGTGTCTGTGTTTGGTGGGTTCGGACTCGATTGATCCGGTGGGGTAGGACTACATTGATACATCTTAATCGACCCGTTTTGTAACGCATAACCGTCGTATAGAAACGAACCACTATCCTGATAAAGAACATTCAACCTGTTCAAGATTGCTGTCAGATTAAGTTGTTGTTGTGTTGTCTCTTGTATTATTTTTGTGATTGAGTTATAATAATTTGATCTTCTCTCATTAATGTAAGCTGCGAAATTTTTCTTTACCGCTCTTATTAGTTTGTTTGAGAAGTTGAAATTCTTACCTTCCAAATATTGTATGAATTGGTTATTACCATTGTTTATACTTGTCTCATAGTCTGTGAAGAATTTATTAATCCTCTTTTCTATTCCCTGTGACTTACCAATTAAATTGTTTGTTGTAACACCATCCGCATTTATCAAACCCTCCATGTAGTATCTCTGATATCCCCACTGTTGTAACATCACACCACCATACTGATTAACAATCGTTTTGGATTGATTGATTGTGTTTGTGAAGAATGTTTGAGATGAATCTAACAAAGCGTTCATAATTTCTTTGTAGTTGATATCTCCTGTATCTAATTGAGACGCATCTATGGCTCTTCTTGTAATTACACCTATAGTTTCACTATTACCCTTACCATTATAAGCGTCTGAGTTATTAAGTGCGTTTAGATTATTAAGGGTTTCGTTTGCCTGAACTGATTTTATGAACTCCGCATCTAAGGCTTGAGCACTTTCTATGTCGGTTGCATCTGCTCTTTCATCATAAATTTCAGTATTCGCATAATAATTGAATGATAGTGCGTTTTGAAGTTTATCTATAGGTTCTTTTAGTCCGGCCCCACCTATGAAGTTGAAACCCAATTGAATGTTGGCAATCATAGGCTGTACACCTATACCTTCAGGATTTATATCTAATAGTGGTTCATATCCTATTGTTAGACTTGTCGGTGCGATTTTGATATTATAAAAGTCACCAACCCTCAAAATAAGGATAGGTGGTGCACCAAAGGATGTGTTGACTGCTTGGTCATACTGTATTGTGGTTTGTCCATTAACTTCCTTAATTGTTGGGATGGATTCTCCCGGTCTCATGCACTGTTGTAAAAAAGTTAACCTTGAATTCAATCCTTCAGGTGTCATCGAATGAAAGGCAGGATCAAAAAATTGCAATTTATCTTTGAGGTTATCATACACCATTGGAGTTTCCTCTTTGATAACTTCGAAATAATCGCATTCAGTGAGAAACTTCCTTAATACTCTCTTGGTTATATTGTCTCTCTGAACCTCTGTAATAGTTTCAACAGGTCCTTGTACGTTAGTTTGTGTTGACCCTTGAATTACTTGTGGAGATTGTCCCGGTGGTACCGCTGGTGATATGGTTTGTGTTGTTGTGATGTTTTGTTGTGGATCTGATGTTTTGGGAGTAACTATTATATCTTTTATCTTGGCTCTTCTACAAGCCATAGCATTTTTTGTGTAAATGTCTTTATCACCAACAAATCCTTTACCACTCGTGCAATTGATTTGTTCTGTCTGTAAAGGTTTAACGTCGGTAACTCCCGCTTGTGGAGCACCACCAGCGTCTGTTGTACCTATTTCTCCAACAGATTTAATATCAAACATTAGTTTTTTATCTGTAATATATTTGTTCAGGTCTGTTTCTTTGTAATAATTTTCCAATGCCTGTCCACGTCTTTTACCCAATTCATCATTGTAGTTTTCTGTTTGGGGGGCTGACGCTCCACCCTCGACTTCTATAATAACCTTGTAACCATCTTCTAATATCTTCTTCAATTCACTGTAAAACGTTGAAGTGTTATTTAATCTATTAAAACTTTCTATAACTCCAAGTTTGAACATATTTTGAACTTGTTCCGCAGCCTTCGGATCTTTTTTTCCATTTGGACCAGTTGCGTTTCTTGTATATGTTGCTTGGTTTGCTTGCGACACATAATCAGTATAATAAGTGCCGTAACTTCCAACCGCACCTTTTTTGGGGATGTCATTTTCAAAATACACTGCGAAGTTTCTGTAGTGTTTCAAGCTTGGTGTGGTGTCTTTTTGTTCAGATGAAGGATTAGTCTTATTAGTTGCCGCGGGTATACCAACATTCAACTCAGCATTTGCCTCAAGTATTTCTTCTTTTGTGACACTTGGATTTGTCAACATTCTTTGGATTTCGTATAAATCCGATCTATTGATTGTGGCATATTTCTTAGCAAGTTCATACAAATCATATTTTGTACAACCCGCCATAAATGAATTAATTAATCCGTCAATGATGTTTTTCTTTGTTTGATCTTTCAATACTTTGTTTACAATCACATTAAGAACTGAAGGGTGGTCAACAATAATTTTCCAAGAAAGGGTTCCTGATCTTGAGGTAGACTTATATGTGTATATTGGTTCGGGTCTTCCCAAAAACTCTGAGGTGTTCCATCCTGTACTCACACTTTCATTCACAGTCAGTCCATATGGAGGAAACCACATAACTCGACCTCCATTTGGTCCTTTTTCACAATCAGCAAGATCTTCAAACATTTTTGATGTTCTCCAAGCTAAGTTTTCTATAGAGAACATATATTTCTTAGCATAAGCCCCGTTAGCACCACCAATTAAGTTACTTGAATCCTGACCACCATTTCTCCTATTGGGAACTATATTCAGATTGTATGTTTTATCAAATACCGAATAAGAGAATCTACGTCCCTCAGTTGTCATACCATCAGTCTTCTGTAGATCGTTGTACTGTAGGAATGGAGTATCTTTGGTGAAGACCCTACAATATTCTGCCCCTACCTCATTT
>SXGQ01449523.1_pt1 | contig 17136 bp, 13 predicted proteins | sample 3178371 | NCBI WGS metagenome assembly SXGQ01 (sample SAMN11356859, study PRJNA531348) | freshwater metagenome | isolation source: freshwater sample F1-20 | place: China: Fuxian Lake, Yuxi | collected 2017-12-25 | reverse complement strand
TCATATATATGTATATATAAGGGAAGATACCTATACTTACAAATGCAGCTCCCCCTAGCCCTACTCCCCGATTAGTGAGATATGACATCAAACTCAAGACAGATGCGAGTTGCAGACATTTAATAGAGATTTTTATGATACCTTAATATGTTAAATAAATGTTAAATACTATTATAAGATTATAATTTTATTTTTTTATAATAGAAAACCTACCTATCTTTGATTTCAGAAAATTAAACAATGGGATACAGAGACATCAAATTATCAAAACAACCAAAGACATACAAGGAGAATTTAACTCCTGTATTCTCTGATCTCATTGGAGAAATGGAAGGTCAAGGGAAGGTTGATAATTTCATTGATGACTCATTGAGCAATTTAGATATGCCGAGTAATATTACTTCAGATCCTTTTGAAATTAAATTCAACGGCGATTTGAAGAGTTTATTAACTACCTACAAAAATGAGGCAACTTCAAATAAAAGGTGGTTAACAATTATGGGTTTAGTTGAAAGGAAAATATTACAACTAAGATGCTATAAAAATCCAACATTGGCATTTTCAATCCAAGAGCAAAAGTCTGGAGAAAATACATTTAGTTATATAGTAATAAGAGCATTGTTCATTGACTTGTATTCTGGTAAAAAAGAGATAAGAAGATACTTTAATAAACTTGAGGATTATCCTAAGTTTAATAGTATAGACGAACTTAAAACCGATAAGACCTTTTTGAATGATGCATTAGTAGAAATTAAAAGTGTAATGGCGGATATGATAAAGAAGGAAGGCATCACTATTGAATACCTCAAATCTGAGTTAAGAAAATTAGAAAGATCTTCGCATGCAATAAATAATTCTGATTCTAATGATGATGACGCGAAAAAAAAAGCTAACCTAGCAAATGTTGAAAATTATAGAAAGCATAAAGAGGAAGTTGAAAGTAGGTACTCACAAGAAGAAAAAGAGGAAATTGACCAACATAAAAAACAATTGAGGTTAATTGACTCTAATAAAGAAGAAGATGCTAACTATAAAAAGATTTTAAAGACAAAAGAAACAGATAGACATAAAGATGAAATGAATAGACTGAAACATAAACGAAACTTAAACCTATAAACCCAGAAAAAGACTACGGGACACGATCCCGTTATTTTTTCGACATTAAATTACCAATTTATTATTTTATAATTTTATAAATCAAATCAGAATGAAAACAGGAATCGTAAAAATCAGCCACTTAGTGGAAATCCCAGAATTGAAAGCGTATTACACCCCTCAGTCAATCGATGAAATTGCCACATCAATTGAGGTTGACGCAGGAATGAGATCTCCAATCATTGTAACGAAGAATTACGAGATCATTGACGGCTATCGTCGCGTGGATGCGATGAAAGTATTGAACAAGGAGTACATCGATGTATTGATTGATGATGTCCCTCCCACGGTGTTCGAACGTATTATTAGAAACATGTACAGAGAAAAATCAACTGAAGACAAAATCAAAGAGATTATGGCTGTGTTCGAAAAGTTTCCAAAAAGAATGGGGCGGAAAAATAAAGACAAAACAGCATACAATAGAAGTGATAAAATTGCTGCAGCCCTAAATAATAAATACTCTAATAAAGAGACAATTTCAAACTTTGAATACATCATTAATAATGACATTGGAGATCGATTTTTGACAAAAGCAATTATTGAAAAAAATTGGAAGGTTGATCCATGCTACAAATTTTTAATAGAGAAATTTAAGATTGATAGTGAAAATAATTATGGACTGACAAAGCAATTATTGTCAAACGCATTAAATATTAATGAGGTTAATAAGTTGATTACAGAACGTGCTGTAATGGATAAAAAATTTGATTACACATTTGTTATTCCTGATAAGGCTGTTGTTTTTAATGATGATTGTAGAAAATTACCAGAATTATTGGAAAATAAAAAAGTAGTGGATTTGGTTATCACATCAATTCCATACTGGAATTTACGTACCTACAATGGGATTGGTGATAGACAATTAGGTCAAGAGAAAACAAAGGAAGAGTTTGCGGAAAATATTGGTAAGATTTTTTCAGAAATTGAACCAATCTTAAAAGATAGTGCTAGTGTACTGGTGAATATTGGAGAAACATATTTAGATGGACAGGGACAAGAAATTCCATTTTTAGTTAAAGATGCAATTCAAAAACACACAAACTTACATTACAAAGATTGTATCATATGGAGTAAAAAAAATAGTCGCCCTCAAGGTGAATCTGTAAAAAGGCTGCAAAACTCAATTGAGTACTTATTTTGGTTTGTAAAGGATATTAAGAATTATAAATACAACCTTTTAACATTCCCAGTAGAAGGGAAAGAAGTAAAGATTACATCTGTGAAAGATGTGAATAAGAATGGTGCAAAAGCAAAAAAAACAAAGTCATTTACTAAGACATACGGAAAACTAGTTTCGCACCTAAAAGAACAAGAGATTGAAAATATTATCACAACCGCTATCGGGAAAGATCATGAATTATTTAAGATCTGTTCAAATGGACATCCTGCACCAATGAGTCCAATGTTACCGGTAACATTAACACTTATGCACTCTGATGAAGGTAGTACTGTATGTGATCCATTTGGAGGATCTCAAATTACAGGAAAAATTGCTAGACTTCTTAATAGACGTTACGTATCTGCCGAAATCTCAAAAGAGTATTTCAATATCGGATGTCAAAGATTACTAAATGCAGATGCAGAATTCGATAGAGAGTCGTTAGACATGATTAACGAAATCGCATACCATGATTTTGAAGAGGTAATTGCAGCATAAAATTTAAAAAATAAAACAAAATAAAAATGGAAACAAAGATTAAAACAAATGTATTTGGTATAACCAAAGAACAAGCGATTCAAAAAGGTATGCAAAACAGAAGCAGGTTTTTGCAGATTGTAGACAAATTGGCCACAATTAGAAATGAAGACAAATACCCGCATAATTTTATTTACGGGTACCCAGGGATTGGAAAGTCTTATGAAATCAGAAACCGATTGGCGGATACAGGTACTAAACATGTGATGGTTACCGGCAATGTCTCGATGTTCGCATTTGGAGTACAATTAGCAGTTATTAATTTCTTGAATCCTAATCAAGAACGAATTATTGTCTTCTGTGATGACGTTGACACATTAGTTGCAAACGAGATATCCTGTAATATGTTAAAGTCTGCGCTTCACGGCCCAAAAGTGTTTACCTATGAAAAATCATTACAAAGTCAGTGGAGTAACTTAAGTGAAGTACAAAAAGAGGCAATTAGATACCACCAAGATGATGAAAAAATGGGATTTCAGGTTCCCACAGGGTCAATGTCCTTTTTGATTGTCTCTAATATTCAATTACCGACAGATGACGAAGTTAGACATGCACGTGAAAAAAGTAAAAGTAAGTCATCCTTATTGGCACACAAAAACGCTATTAGATCACGTTGCATGGTTCAAGATTTTTCTCTTTCTAATGCTGAATTATGGGGATGGATTGCAGATGTCGTTTTAAATACAACATGTTTAAATGAGCTACAATTATCAGTCGAACAAAAAGAAATTATCCTTGATTTCATTTGGGACAACTGGGAGTCACTAACCGAAAGGTCGATTAGACTTATTGAAAAAATGGCAATTATCATGCAGGAATACCCAGACACATACATTTCAGTGTGGGAAATCGATTTCTTAAAATAACGATTATGAATATCAATAAAATTCAAACTGAGATTAAAAAAATTGAATCAAGTTCATTTGCAAAGAAATCTGATAAACAATTGATGTCATATGAAATTCTATCGGAATTACATAAAAATCAATATCAAGGCATTCAACCTCTTGCACTTGTAAAGTATAATGATTCAGAAAATCGAAAAACAAAATTGAATAAGGTGCAGGTCAGAGAGATTAGAAGGAAATATAATCCACATGTCTATGGTAAAAAGAGATTGGCAATTGAATATGGAGTGTCAGTTTCAGTAATCTATAGAATTATCAAGGGATTAATGTGGAAAACTTCATGACCTAGCCCCCTTGATTTAATCAAAAACAAAGTTTATCATTTATAAAACAATAACAAAAATTGGAGGTTATAACCAATTCAAAAACCATAATTAAGATGATAGAAATCACATATCGAAAATTCAAAAGACAATACACAATAGATGTATTAGAATTTGTGAAAGAAAGTTTAGATGACGAATCTGTTAAAAACTATTTTGAAGTAAAAGTAATACAGAAAAAAACAGGTATTACTGATACATACAGTTTTGATAGTTGGTGTAGTAGAGCAGAACCACATTCTGGTAAACTAGATAGGTTTAATCAACCCGAAATTGGTAAGCACATCATTTCATACTGTCATAAGCTTTTCGAAAAGAAACTTTATGATTTAAAGAAGGCTGAGGAAGAAAGAATTGCCATTCTGGTAGATCTTGGAATGCATGCGGATTAAAAAACAAAGAAACTTTTGGTGGTGGTTAACCATTATTCAAATTATGAAAAAACAATTCTTAGACGTTGAGGGTATCAGTGAATACCTAACCATATCAAAATCATGCATCTACAAAAAAGTAGCAGCAAAAGAAATCCCATATCACAAAATTGGCTCAAGAACTCTCTTTGATATTGACGAAATCAATATGTGGGTGAAAAGTGACGGAACCTTATCCGAATCAGGAAAAGTATCATTTATGGACATTAAATCATTTTTAGACTAAACTTTTTTGCAATGAAAAAATTCAAGTTTTTTATAGGACTAATGCCAAATGGAAATGATAGATACAATGGTGTTACAGACCCCTATTTAATACAATTGAGTGAAGAAATAATAAATTACTCTAGTTGGATTGAGTCCGTCAGAGTTGATTTTGATATGGAAGAAAATCAAGAATCATTGATGGTTGATTTCAAAGACATTGATGGATGTAATTACTCGTGTACAATATATCAGGATTTAACTTATGAATTAATACAAATTGTAAAGGATGATTTTGGAGAAGATGAATATATCCCCATCATTGTATTTCCTTACAACATTAGATTAGATCATACAGAGTTTCTGGATTACTTAAGGAGTATGCCTAGAACAGTTCAAAACTCATTATAATCCATGGCAACTTTTAAAATCATAATCGACAAAAGACACAAGCCTGAAAAGGACAAGTACCACTTAACATTACGCGTCTCTGACAAACAGGAAGTTTTATACTTAAGGTTGGGGACGCTGATGACTGAAAAAGAGTATGACAGATGTTTTGTTAAAAAGTCTTTCGATAAGGAAGTAGATAAAATTAGAGCCAAATTTGAAAAGTGCATTGATAGAGCTAAAAAAATCCTTCCAAGTATTGAACCATTTGAATCTACAAAGTTTAGAGAAAAATACTATGACACTAGTTTTGATCCTGATAATATTGTCACTGAAGAACAAAAGAAGAGAGGTACAGTAAATTACCTTTTCCAAAACTATATTAAGGTTAAGACTGAATCAAAAGAAATTGGACTATCCTCAGTAAACTTAATAAATGGCACCTTAAACAATATTAAAAAATTTAGAACAGGTTTGACATATGAAGACATTACCCCTGAATTTCTTCACTCCTTCGAACATTGGTACATACATAAGAATCTTCCAGAAGGTAAGAAGAATTCATTGGCATCTTTTGGTGGGCTATGCAGAAACATTAAGGCAGTAATCAACTACCATCGCAAGAAGAAGATTATACCACTTACTTATGAATACCCTTTTAATGATTATAAGATACCAAATTTCGTTCCTCCTAAAAGAGTGATATCAAATATTGAAATTCAGAAAATACTTGATTGTGAAGTCTTTGAGAATGTAATGGAAGAGTATGCACGTGTTATATGGGAGATGCTTTATAGATTGTATGGGATCAATTTTATTGACCTACTTAAATTGAGATGGGATAATATACAGGAGAATAGATTTATCTTTTACAGACATAAGACCCTTAAAACACGCAGAAATAATATCAGACCTATTGAGGTAGTAATAAATTCAAAGGTTCAAAAATTGCTTGACAAGATTGGTGACAAAGAAAGTCCTTACGTTATTGGACAGATAAAACAAGTGAATTACACTGATCAATACCTATTGGAGAGGAATCACAAGCTAAAAGGAAGATACAATGGTCAACTTAAGAAATTGGGTAAAAGACTTGGACTTAGCCTGTCTCTTGATATATCGATGGCTAGAGATGCATATGCAAATACCCATAAACGTGCAGGTACAAACCCTTTGAAGATTAGTGAGAACATGAACCATTCAGACCCTCGCACCACTACCCTTCACTACTTGGATAACTTTGAGTTTGATTCAGAAGTTGATGTGAATGATGTTTTGTTGTAATGATATAATTCCCGGCCAAGTTCCCGGCCAGGTTTTCACCAAAAAAGAGTTAAAAGGGGTGAATTATGAGAAATATAAATCTATTTCAATCTTGTATCCTATTGATTATCAATAAAAGAAAAGGTATAGAATACCACCAGAAACCCTCATAATCAGGGGGTCCCAGGATCATGCCCTGGTGGGCCCACAGCCGAAAGGCAAGATTTTCAAGGGTTTATGCTGTCAAAAGCGTAGACCCTTTTTATTTGGGGTAAAGTCTGGCCAGGTTTGGGCCAGGTTTTTGTAAATCGTCAGCATAAAGTGGACTAAAAAAGGTCTAAGTTAGTAGAGAGTTTCCATCATTAATAATTAAACCAAAATGACATACAATTGCTATTATTTTATTCTAGCTTAGTTTTTTTACTATTATAATTTTTCTTATATTTAGATAAATTTTAAATAATATTTAATAAAATTAAAGCAACATGAAACAACGCTTAACAATGTTATTAGCTTTTGTGTGTTTGATGCAAGCATCTTTTGCACAGTCAAGACAATTAACTGGTAAAGTCACTGGGGATAAAAATACTCCATTGATTTCCGCCAACGTTATTGTAAAAGGATCTTCATACAAAGCTCTTACGAATTCAGAAGGTGTTTTTAGTGTAATGGTTCCCTCTGGAAATGCAGTTTTGGAAGTATCCTCATTGGGTTACGTTACAAAACAAGTTCAAGTGGCCGGGAATGTTACAAACATTAATGTCTCTCTTGACGAAACTCAAGATAACAGTTTACAAGATGTTGTAGTAACTGCCTTAGGTATTACTAAACAAACAAGAAATTTATCTTATTCCGTGACTCAATTAAAAGGGGATCGTTTTACAGATTCTAGAACTCCAAATTTAGGGAATGCCTTGTCTGGTAAAGTAGCAGGGGTTTCAGTTACTCCACCTGCTTCAGGTGTTGGTGGTTCCACAAGAGTTGTTATTCGTGGTGGATCTTCTTTATTAGGGAATGATCAACCATTATATGTTATAAATGGCATTCCAATGGAGTCAGGAAACCAAGGTACCGCTGGTCTTTGGGGTGGTAATGATGCTGGTGACGGTCTAACTGCAATTAACCCCGACGATATAGAGTCTTTGTCTGTATTGAAAGGAAATACCGCAGCAGCCCTATATGGTGCTCGAGCAGCCAATGGTGTTATCTTAATAACAACCAAATCAGGCAAATCTAGAAAAGGAATGGGAATTTCATTTAATTCTAACACAACCATGGACCAAGTAGTTGATTTGTACGATTTTCAAAAAGAATATGGACAGGGTGTAGATGGTAAAAAGCCTGCTACAGCTGGAGAATCTTTAGAAGCCGGATTAAATAACTGGGGAGAAAAATACGGTAGTAATACTACACAATGGGACGGAGTTAGTAGACCGTATACGAATTTAGGACAAGGTATAAAAGATTTCTATAGAACGGCTTTCAATACTACTAATAGTTTAGCGTTTAGTGGCGGAAACCAAAACGGTAACTATCGTTTTTCAGTTGCTGATTTAAGAGCTGAGGACATTATGCCAAATGCAAGTTTTAAACGTCAAACCTATAATTGGAATGTTAATAGCAAATTTGATAATTTCACACTTGCTTTTTCAGGCCAATACATGAATCAAAAAGCTAAAAATCGCCCTAGACTATCAGATTCTCCTGGTAATGGAAATTTTACTACAGCTTTACATCCAGAAATTATACCTTATTCTGTAATAGCGGGTGAAACAGGTAAGGGAGATATGAAAGATAAAACAGAGATGCGCTATCAGCCTAATACTTTTGCAACAAATCCTTATTGGGCTGCTAATAACTTTTTCCGTCAAGATAACATTGATAGATTTTTAGGTAATATCTCTTTGAAATATGACTTTACTAAATGGTTGTATATGCAAGGTAGAATTGGTAGAGATTATAATGTTAGAGATGATGCAAGTTTCACTGGCTATGGAACTGCTTTCAAGCCAAGAGGTGACTATAATGAATCATTTTCTACTACTAGAGAGGATAACTATGATTTAATTATCGGCGCTAATAAAGAAATTAAAGATTTCGCTTTCGATGCGATCATTGGTGCAAATGCAATGTATAGAGTAGCCGAATCAAAAGGAGGGGGGGGAAATGATCTAGTTGTTCCTTTTTTACATACAGTAACTAATGTGGCAGCCCCTAGTTTTAGCTATGGTTTTTCTGAACAGACTATTAATTCTTATTTTGGTTCTGCAAATATTACTTACAAAAATTATTTAAACTTGAGTTTAACTGGTCGTCAAGACGAGTTCTCTACATTGGCTAAGGGATCTAATACTTTATTTTATCCTTCAGCAGGTTTAAGTTTCGTATTGAGCGATGCGTTTAAATTACCAGAAGCAATTAGTTTTGGTAAGGTGAGAACTTCATGGGCACAAGTAGGCGGAGGTGCTCCTAGCCCATATCTTTTAGGGTTAACCTACGGTTTAGTGGGCGTGGGACATTTGGGTGCTAGTTTAGGACAAATTAATAATGGTTCAATTCCTAATAGCAGTTTACAGCCTTATACTTCATCAGAGATCGAATTTGGTGCTGACTTTAGATTCCTTCAAAATAGATTTGGATTAGACATTACATACTATGATAGAACAACTTCAAATGATATTCTATCAACAGGAATCTCTGCTACTTCAGGCTTCGGTTCAACAATTGTTAATATTGGTGAATTGAAGAATAGGGGTATAGAGCTTTTATTAAATGCAGTTGTGATTCAAAATAAAGACTTCAAATGGGATGTATCTTTTAATTACGCAAACAATATTAGTGAGGTATTAAACTTAGGAAGCAACGCTAAAGGCGAGCCTATTAAAGCAATCAACCTTGAAGAATCTAGATTACGACTTGGGGAAAGAATTCAACATATTGTTGGAAAACCATTGGGTTATATTATCGGATTCAAGCAAAAAACTACTGCCAGCGGAATGAAGATTTATGATAAAGATGGCTACCCTGTCAAAACTTCTGCAGCAGAAGCAATTGCAGTAGGACGTCATCCAATATCAGGTGGATTCAATAACACTTTCAAGTACAAGAATTGGAAATTAGATATGTTAATTGATTTTCGAAAAGGCGGATCTATTGTTTCAGCAACGAACTACTTTGCCTATGCCTATGGTCGTGGAAAAGAAACCTTGGAAGGTAGAAATGGTTTAGTCGTTACAGGAGCTGATGAATCAGGCGCTAGCAAAGTCTTTAATATTGCAAAAGAAAACGTGGACAACTATTATGGTCGTCTTGCGCAAATAACTGAAAATATTGTGTACGACGCTTCTTTTGGTAAATTAAGACAATTGGCATTAAGTTATGCATTGCCTGCTAAATTTTTAACAAAAACGAAGTTTGAAAATCTAACCTTTTCTTTGGTAGGACGTAATCTCGCTTTATTGTGGTCTAATGTTCCAAATATTGATCCTGAGTCTGGTTATTCTTCAAATGGCAACTCACAAGGTCTAGAATATTTTGCCATGCCTCAAACAAGAAGTTTTGGGTTTAACTTATCAGTTAATTTCTAAATTATTTTAATATTAATAATTATAATATACTCGTTATGAAAAAAATAGTTCAAATGATATTCGCGATAACAAGCATGGTCTTAGTTTTGGTTTCGTGCAAAAAAGATATCACCGATTTTAACGTTGATAAAAACGCAGCTACGGAGATTGACATGGCTTACTTAGTTTCTAATGGGACACTAAGAATAGCTGGTGAATATGAAAATACCCGTGCAAATATGTTGTATGCAGCAACCATGATTCAGCATACCGCCTCAACTACTGGTTATTTCAGTGGTGACAAATACTTCTATAGTGCGCAATATAGTGGAGCTTATATGGAGCGACATTTCACCGATGTAATCAGAAACTTTTCTCAAGCAATTGATAAAACAAAAGGTGATGTAAATTTAGTCAATATCAATTCAACAGCAGTTATTTTAAGAGCATTTGATCTTCATCGTATGACTGATTTATATGGTGATATTCCTTATACTCAAGCAGGTTATGGATTAGTAGACGGGGATAAAAATTGGTTCCCTAAATATGAATCTCAAAAAGACGTCTATGCAGCTTTAGTAAAAGATATTAAAGCAGCAAGAGATAAAATGAATGCTTCTGCTAAATCAATGGGAGCTCAAGATTTTTTATATGGTGGGGACATTGCTAAATGGAAAAAATTTGCCAATTCATTGTTAATGAGAATTGCAATGCGCATGAGTAATGTTGACGCCACTACAGCCGCTTCTGTTTATAAAGAAGCCCAAGCTTCTGGGGCATTTACCTCAAATGCTGATAATGCACATATTAAATTTTCTACTGGCCCACAAGGCATTAATAGAAATGGGTTAAACGATGGTTATTGGAATACTTATAAATACTCTAGAGATTGTAAGATTTCAAAAACTTTTATCGACTGGATGAAAGCAAATAAAGACCCTCGCTTAATGATAATTTCTGGCGGTATTGGGTCTCCCGATTTAGATGTTTCTAGTGCATGGAAAACAGGCGTAGCTGATCAAGAGGGTATGCCTAACGGGTATACATCAGCAAATATTGCGGACGTTTTATCAACTAAGAGTGCTGCTGCTTACAAAGCTTTATCTACTCAGGCAAATAGGATTTTTTCAATGTTAAATTTAAAATATCTAGACTGGGAAGATCCTTATATATTAATAACTTATGGTGAAGTTGAATTAATGAATGCAGAAGCTGCTTTAAAAGGTTGGTTAACAACAAGTGCACAAACGCATTTTAATAATGGAGTTAAAGCTGCAATTCAAAATTGGACTGGCTTTGATGCTTCTTTTGCTAAAACCACAACCGAAATTGATACATATATAGCAGGTAGAGGTTTTAATGATGCTTCAAGTGCTAATAAGTTAAAATTAATTTGGGAAGAATATTGGGCTGCAACATATTTAAATGATATAGAATCTTGGAGCAATTGGAGAAGAACAGGATTCCCTGTGTTAAAGCCTACTAATAATCCTAACAGATATGAAGCTAATGAGATACCAAGAAGATTAATTTATTGGGAATCTGAGATTTCTTCTAATCCAGCAAATTATAAAATTGCCATTGATAGAATGGGTGGCGATAAGTTTATGACAAAGGTGTGGTGGGACGGAGGAAAATAATTTCTTGTAATCATAAAACAAAAGGCGCTTGTAATAAGCGCCTTTTGTTTTATGAACTGCATCAAATACATTAATTTTAGGATACTAGTGTACATAATGAAAAATATTTTTTGCTTACTTTTTGTTTGGGCTTTGCCCCTATGCATTCAAGCTCAAAAAAAGCCTATTTTTATAAAACTTGCACCAGATAGTTCAGGTGTTTTATTCAGTAATAGATTAACTGAAACCCCCGACCTTAATATTATTACCTACGAATATTTTTATAATGGAGGGGGTGTAGCAGCAGCCGATTTTAACAATGATGGGCTCACAGATTTATTTTTTACAGGTAATTTAGTGCCCAATAAAATGTACCTCAACAAGGGGGGTCTTCAATTCCAAGACATTACACGTCAATCCAATACGGGTGGACGACGTGGGTGGAAAACAGGGGTCACCATTGCCGATGTGAATGGAGATGGGTTTGTGGATATATATGTGTGTTATTCTGGTGATGTAGATTCTTCTCTTAGAGCCAATCAATTACTTATTAATAATGGAAATTTAACCTTTACCGATAAAGCAAAAGAATATGGCCTTGATGATAAAAGCTATAGTTCTCATGCTGCTTTTTTTGACATGGATCAGGACGGCGATTTAGATATGTTCTTATTAAATCACAATATTAAAAATCTTAGAAATTTTGATGCCGCTTTTGTAAAAAAAATGGTTGATCCAGAAGCAGGCGATAAATTGTATGAGAATATTGGAAATAAATTTATTGATGTCTCTAGAAAAGCAGGCATTATTTCTAATCCTTTGGGATATGGTCTTGGTTTGAACATAGCTGATATTAATAACGATGGGTGGCCTGATATTTATGTTTCTAACGACTATATTGAAGAGGATTATTTATATCTCAATAATAAAAATGGAAGCTTTACCGAAAGTTTAAGAAGTGCTTTTGGACACTTATCTAATTTTTCTATGGGGGTGGATATTGCAGATATTAATAACGATGGACGCGCAGATATTTATACCTTAGACATGTTGCCGGAAGACAATCGAAGACAAAAACTATTGTATGCGCCTGATAATTATGAGCTCTACAACAATATGCTAGAGAATGGGTTTTATCATCAGATCATGCGAAATATGCTTCAATTAAATAATGGAGATGGTACTTTTAGTGAAATTGGGCAATTAGCAAATATTTCAAATACAGACTGGAGCTGGTCAGCCTTATTAGCCGATTTTAACAATGATGGGTCCAAAGATTTGTTTGTTACCAACGGATATGGTAGAGACGTTACTAGTCGAGACTTTATGAAGTTTTATGCTGATGAAAGATTAAAATTTAATCAAGGTAAAACAGATGATAAAATGTTTTCGATGCTTCAAGCCATTCAAGCAACACCTTTACATAATTATATTTTCGAAAACACCGATTCTCTAAGTTTTATTGATAGGTCTAAAGATTGGGGCATTGATGAGCTTGGCTTTTCAAATGGAGCAGCCTATGCAGATCTTGATAACGATGGTGACTTAGATATCATTGTCAATAATTTGAATCAAGTAGCTACTATTTATAAAAATACTACGATAGAAAATAAAGGGCCAGGAAATTATTTAAAAATTCAACTTAAGGGCAAAGGTAAAAATGTACAAACGCTAGGAGCAAAGCTATTTTTATATACAGGTAAAAAAATTTATACCCAGGAAAATTTTTATGTGCACGGATTTCAATCTGCTATGCAAGCCCCTTTGTTGTTTCATTTTAACGAAAGTTCCTTAGATTCCTTAAAGATAGTTTGGCCTGATGGACAGTATGCAACCTATGATGCGAATCTTTTTTTAAATAAAGAAATAATACTCAACGAAGTAGATGCCTCTAAAAAACCTTTACAGTTTATTCAAAAAACTACTGTTTTTAACAAACCTACACAAAGCATGCCCTTTATTCACCAAGAAGATTTAGTCAATGATTTCAAAATTCAACCCCTTATTCCTAATATGCTTTCTTATTCGGGTCCCAAAATAACCAGTGGAGACATTAATAATGACCAAATTAGCGACGTTTATATTACGGGAGCGAGAGGGCAAGAAGGTGGTATTTTTGTGCAACTGGCCTCTGGTGATTTTTTCAAATATGCTAAATTTTCAGCTAAAGAAGATTTAGAACATGAAGAAACAGACGCAGTATTTTTTGATGCCGATTCGGATGGCGATCAAGACTTATATATTGTAAGTGGAGGATATGCATTGGAGGGGGAAGAATTACTTTTACAAGATCGCTTCTATTTAAATGAGGATGGAAATTTTACAAAAAGAACGGACTTAATTCCCAAAGAAGCATTATCGGGTTCAATGGTGCTGCCTTTAGATTTTGATTCGGACGGCGACCTTGATTTATTTATTGGTACAAGAGTTTCGCCAGGAAAATATCCTTTATCTGAAAAAAGTATGCTTTTAGTCAATGATGGTAAAGGTAAATTTTATCATGATTCAATTATACATAATGGGTTATTGAATGCGCTTGGCATGGTCACTGATGCCCTTTGGGTAGACATTAATAAAGATGGCCAGTGGGAATTATTAGTAGCAGCTGAATGGGCTAATTTAAGAGTATTTCAATTTACAGCAAAGGGAATGGTAGAAACCACTCAACAGGTATTCAAAGACAGTTTATTTGGCTGGTGGAATAAACTTCACTTGGTTGATGTTGATAATGATGGAGACCAAGATCTCGTAGCAGGAAATTGGGGGTTAAATGCTCAAATTAAAGGCAATAAGGAAAGGCCTGTAAGTCTTTACTACAGTGATTTTGATAAAAATGGGTACCTAGATCCTATTTTAACCTACTTTATTCAAGATAAGGAATATCCTATGCCCTCAAGAGATGAGATTACTGACCAAATGACCTTTTTAAGACAGAAATTTCCTACCTATGACGCATATGCTAATGCTGGCATGAAAGATATTTTTACAAAAGAACAATTAGATAATTCAAATGTGCTAAAGGCAAATTACATGGCAACCACTTGGTTTGAAAATAAAGCAGGAGTATTGCATACAAAAACACTGCCTATAGAAGCTAATTTTGCACCAATACATGCTATTATTTCTGATGACTTTAATAAAGATGGATTTATGGATCTATTTTTGGGAGGTAACATTGAACAGGTAAGAATTAAAATAGGTAAAATGGATGCTAATTATGGTGCCCTATTATGGGGCGATGGTAAAGGTAATTTTACTACTGCAAGTCAAGACCAACTAGGCTGGTCTATTAAGGGCTGCATAAGAGACGTAATTAAGATTAAAAATAAAAATAAGCAGCCTATGCTGCTAATAGGCATTAATAATAGTAGCCCCTTATTATATACTTATTAAAATATGTATTTTATAAAAATAATATTAGTTTGTTTACTTTTTATATCAAGTAATACAAGACTATTTGCAAGGAATGATATTAGCTCTAAGGACTATGTTTTGGCTTTACAAAAAGCTACTAGTATTATGGTTAATGATGTCACTTCTCCGGTAGCTGCTAGCAGGTATTATGCGTATATTACCATTGCTGCTTATGAAATTTACCATACTGCAAATCAAAAAGAATATTCAAGTTACCAGAATGTTCTAAAAGAATTTCCAACAATAGTTATTGCCGGTTCTTTAAATATAAATACAGATAAAAACTTAGCAAGTATTTTAATGGTATATCGTTGTGCTGAAATTTTATTGCCATCTGGTTATTTAATAAAAAAAGAAATAGATTCTTTAAAAAATAATTTTGCCAATGAAGGGGAGCAATTAGTTTTTAATACAACTTTAGAACTAGTCAATAATTATTTGAATTATTTTATACCTTATGTTCGAAAGGATGGCTTTACCAAACTAAATAATTTACCTAGGTACACTCCCAAAAAAGATCCAGGTTTTTGGCAACCCACTGCCCCTGCCTTTATGCAAGCCCTAGAGCCACATTGGAATAAATTACGAACTTTTGTGATTGACTCCGCACAATCGTTTAAAGTAATTCCTCCCGCCTTATATGACACTTCCAAACAATCTTCTTTTTATCAACAAATGAAGGAAGTGTATGATTTTGTCAATAAAAAAAATAAAGAACAAATTGCAATTGCCTCCTTTTGGGATTGTAACCCCTTTCATGTAACCCAAATTGGACATGTTGAATTTGGTACCAAAAAAATATCTCCTGGTGGACATTGGATAGGTATTACTGGAATTGTCGCCCTTCAAAATAAATTATCGCTAGCAAATACCTTAGAAGTTCATTCCTTAGTAGGGATTGGCATTGCAGATGCTTTTATTGCCTGTTGGGACGAGAAATACCGCTCTCAAAGAGTTCGCCCTGAGACTGCCATTCAAAAATTAATCAATCCAAGGTGGGCCCCTTTATTACAAACTCCTCCATTTCCTGAATATGTTTCTGGCCATAGTGTTGTCTCTTCCGCTGCCGCTTTAGTATTAACTCAATATTTTGGAGATAATCAAGCCTTTGTTGATAATACAGAAACTCTTTTTGGACTGCCTATACGAAAATTTCAATCCTTTCAGCAGGCTGCTAGGGAAGCTTCTTTATCTCGTCTATATGGAGGGATTCATTTCCGAGATGGTATTGAACAAGGAATTTGGTTAGGAGAGCAGGTAGGTAAAAAAGTTATTACAAAACTGCAATCTCATTTTTAAATACCACTTTTACTATCAATAATTATTTTACTTGCTTCGATTATATAAATTAGTTAAAATAATTGAATGACAAACTAAATATCCTCTTTGTGAGGAAAACACCCTCTGAAATCGGTCGAAATCGGTTGTTTTCGGTTTTGTGAAAACATAACACATTATAAAATAACGCCTTCATTTTCTCGAAAAATCTTCATAACCCTGGGGTCCCGGGTTCAAATCCCGGTCTCGCTACAAGTAAATCAAGGACTTACGTTAAATCGTGACTCTTTTTCTGTTTCTGCGAGAGTTTCTTTAAATATAAAACCACGAGTCAGTTAATACATATATTAAAAAAAGGACATAAAACACTTATTATTTCTTTTTAGTATATATATCGATAATTTTTGAAAACTTCGGTTCAAGTTTTTAATGCAACAGTTTAACTAAGTTAAATTGCTGTTATGAATAAATATCAAAGGTTAAGTATCGATGAAAGGGAATTGATTGGACTATTGCTTTCACAGGGGAAAAGTCTTCGTTTCATTGCTCTTTGTTTAAACAGGCATATAAGTACCATTAGTAGAGAAGTGAAGTACTATGCCAGTTCAGGCACCCGTTATAAAGCTTGGATGTCGCAGTTTAGTTCGGATTATCTGTCCAGTAAGCGTAATTGTCGCTCACGTATTGCTACAACCCCAAAACTTTATAGCTTTATTGTTGAAAAGCTAAAGCTAAGGTGGTCTCCCCAACAAATAAGTAAGGAGCTCCTAAAGCTTTACCCAAGTTGTCATAGGTCAACCAAAAGTGGACAAAATGAGGTTTATACTTTAATATGTTAATTTGGTTGACCTATGACAATTTGAATATGATTTCGCAAAGTAAAAATTGG
>SXGQ01512471.1_pt1 | contig 17137 bp, 14 predicted proteins | sample 3178371 | NCBI WGS metagenome assembly SXGQ01 (sample SAMN11356859, study PRJNA531348) | freshwater metagenome | isolation source: freshwater sample F1-20 | place: China: Fuxian Lake, Yuxi | collected 2017-12-25 | reverse complement strand
GTAATCATAGAATAGGATTTAAATCCTATTCTATGATTACGATGTTGATGTCGAAAACAATGATTGTTGATTAATCAAAAATTCAAAATCCCTTTTCTACAGTCTTTCTCTCACCAATTCTTCGATACAATCAACGAATTTTGGATGATCGTTTGTACTTGGAACCAATTGGATTTTTTCTCCTCCATGTTCTTCGAAAATCTCTTGGTACTCCCCTCCAATTTCTATAATTGTTTCCAAACAATCGGCAACAAAAGCAGGACTGAACACCAATAATTTTTTCGCACCTTTTTTACCCCACTCTTCTACTACTTTGTCAGAGAAAGGTTCTAACCATTTTTTAGTTAATCGCGATTGAAAACACACGGTATAATCTGATTCTTTTAGCCCTAATCGTTCAGCTATTAAACGCGTTGTAGCATAAGATGTCGCTTTATAACAATATTTATTTGTTTCGGTGATTTCTGTTTCACACGGATGGTCTTCACACAAATTAGAAGCTCCTTCGTATACTTTATCAACCTGGCGAACAGGCAAACCATGGTATGAAAATAAAATATGATCGTACTCTTTAAAATCAAACTGTTTTGCTCTATCTACAATTGCATCTATTAGAGACGAATTATCATAAAATTGAGTAACAATTTTAATTTCAGGAATCACCCACCATTTTTTAATAATATTCATTGCTTTTTCAATAGCAGATCCAGATGATGCGCTTGCATATTGAGGAAACAAAGGAATAATAATAATTTGATCGTACAACTCATCTTTCATTCTTGAAAGTACTGAATCCATAGAAGGGTTTTGGTAACGCATTGCTATTTCGAATTTCACCTCACTAGCGTTGAAACGCTCCTGAACTAACTTCTTTAAACTTTGCGTATGCGTCATTAAAGGAGAAACACCATCACCAAATTTCCACAATTCTTGGTAAATTTTAGCCGACTTTGGAGCTCTAAATGGAACAATAATTCCATTCACTAACAATTTTCGTGGTAACCAAGGTAAATCAATTACACGTGGGTCATTTAAAAATTCTCTTAAATATACACGAACATCTTTAACACTTGGACTATTTGGAGTTCCTAATTGAATTAATAATACACCTATTTTTTTCATCTTTTACTTTTTTTATATTTCAAAACTGAAATTGTTAATTAAAATAATTTAGTTCTCCAATCTTCTGATTCTTCTTGTGTAATTAGATTCAATTTCAGTAAATATTGAATTGTCTGTTCAAATGCTAATGGGTATTCAATTCCTTTGTAATTCCAATCTGTTTCAGAAAGCCATTTTTCAACTTGATCTGAACGTAAATTATATCTCCAACTAATTACTTCAACAGTATCAGGATCATTTTTAACCCACAATGCTTTCTTATTTACGATCGTACACATTGCTTTTAATTCATTGAAGTATTTCTCATAAACTTCAGTTCGAACAGCAATCACAAAACAAGGCCAAGGTGTAACCACTTCATCGATGTATCTGCACTTTTCTTGTTCAGTGTATGGAAACGTTGTGTATTTCTCCCATAAAAAAGCTTGTGCTTCATTGTGTTCTAATGCCCAAAGTCCTCCATAAATATCTCCAATTACATTGAATTTAAGATTATTTGTAGCCCATCCTTCTTGATCAGCTTTTACATAGGCCATCAAATGAGAACCTGAACCTTCACGAGATATTGCAAATGTTTGTCCTTCTAAATCATCCATTTTTTGAATGTCTGAATTAAACGGAACATGAACCCCCCAGTGCAATGGTGAAGTCACATAAACTTGTAAAATTTTCACATCTGTACCTTGAAGAACTGCTTTTGTAATTCCTTCAGTCAACAAAATAGCAATATCAATCGAACCTGTTTCAAGACCACGAACCATTTGCCCCGTTCCTCCACCCATATCACTCCAATGCAGTTTTAAACCGATATTACTGAAAGCACCCTCTTCGATAGCTATTCGCCAAGGCAAATTAAAATGCTCTGGAACGCCTCCTACTTTTAAACCAATTAATTTTTCCATCTTACTGTTGTTCAGAGAATTGCTTATCATATAATCGTTTGTAAAAACCATCAATTACAAGTAATTCAGTATGTGTACCTTGCTCTTTAATTTCTCCTTTATCTAAAACAATAATTTGATCTGCTTTTTGTATCGTTGAAATACGATGAGCAATCACGATAGAAGTTCTTCCTTTTGTTAACTCTTCTGTTGCTTTTTGAATCATTTCTTCCGATTCATTATCAACGCTTGATGTTGCTTCGTCCAAAATTAAAATCGTTGGATTGTATACATAAGCTCGAATAAATGCTAGTAATTGTCGCTGACCAACCGATAAAACCCCTCCTCTTTCTCCAACATGATAATCATACCCATCTGGTAATTTTTCGATAAAAGAATGAGCTCCAATAGCTTTCGCCGCATCGATTACTTGTTGTCTAGAAATCGCTTCATTTCCTAACGTAATATTATTATGAACTGAATCAGAGAAAAGAAAAACATCTTGTAAAACAATTGCTATATTTTTTCTTAAAAAAGCTAATTCTAAGTCCTTAACATTTGTATTCCCTATGAAAATTGCTCCTTTTTGGAATTCATAAAAACGTCCCAATAAATTAACAATCGACGATTTTCCTGCACCTGTTGCTCCAACAAAAGCAACAGTTGAATTTGGTTGTATCGTTAAGTTAATATCCTTTAAAACCCATTCTTCATTTTGATAAGCGAAGAATACATTTTCGAATTTAATTGGTTGATTAAAATCACATTTTGTTAAGGCCCCTTCTTCTTGAATATGTTCATTTAAATCTAAAATTTCAAAAACACGTTCAGCCCTAACTGTCCCTCTTTGAAGAATATTAAATTTATCTGCCAATTGACGAATTGGTCTGAAAAGCATACTTATCCAAAACGTAAATTTAATCACCTCTAGATACTGCGTTTTCATATCCGCTCCGTTCATCCCTTCCACCTGAAAAGCAATGTATACAATCAAAAAGGCGATTGATAAAGAACTTAAAATCTCAACAACTGGGAAGAAAATTGAAAATGCCCAAATTGCATTTATATGGGCTTTACGGTGTGCTTTATTGATATCTTCAAAACCTTCAAACTCTTCTTTCTCACGATTGAATAATTGAACAATTGACATCCCTGTAATTCGTTCTTGAACAAAGGTATTCAAACGTGTCACTTGAAGTCTTTCTTGTAAAAATGAATTATTCATTGAGCTCGCAAAAATTTTAGTCGCCAACAACAACAAAGGAATGGGAATTAAAACTAACAATGTCAGATGCCAATTCACAAAAAACATCGTAAAAACAACCGCTACTAATGTTAATACATCCCCTAAAATATCGACCAATCCTGTTGAAAAAACATCAGAAATCGCTTCCATATCAGAAACAACCCTCGTTACCAAAGCTCCAATTGGAGTTTTATCAAAATAACGCATTCTGAAAGAGGTAATGTGTTCAACTAACTTTTTACGCATATCACTAATGATACTTTGCGCTAAAAGATTACTGAAATAAGAACTTGTGAATTGAAGAATTGCTTCAAAAGCTAACATTCCAATAATCGTTAAAGTCCAAAACAATAAAGCCTCACCATTTTGATTTTCAACTATATAATCTCTAACCATATCTGAGATTAAAAGTGGTCGAATTACACTACTTAACGATATTAAAATAACACAAATTAGAGCAATAAAAAAGAACTTTTTATAGGGCTTTGCATACGTTACAAGACGCTTAAAAATAGAATAATTTACCTTTGCTTCTTTTGACATAGCACAAAGATAATATTATTTAATATTTAATGTGATAGATGAATTTATGATCGAACGATTTAAAATTATTAAACTTTCAGATTTTCATGAAAAACAATATACTAAAACTTTAACTTTATTAAATATTCTATTAACTTTATAAAAAACTAATAAATTATGATTCACAATCTTTCTCATTCAAATTCTATTTTAGGAAATTTTATTTCTGAATTACGAAGTGTTGAAATTCAAAAAGATTCAATGCGTTTTAGACGTAATTTAGAACGCATTGCCGAAGTAATTGGCTACGAAATTTCTAAAAAATTAGACTATGAAACGGCTACTTTTATAACTCCTTTAGGTCAGGCTGACGTGAATGTTTTAAAAACCCAACCAGTTTTAGCAACTATTTTGAGAGCTGGATTAGGAATGCATCAAGGTTTATTAAATTATTTTGACAAATCAGATAGTGCTTTTATTTCAGCATATAGAAAACATACAAGTATTGAAGAATTTGACATTCATGTTGAATATTTAGCGTCGCCTGATTTAACAAACAAAACAGTTATCTTAAGTGACCCAATGTTAGCTACAGGCGCTTCTATGGTTACGGTTTATAAAGCATTACTAAAACAAGGAAGACCAGCTAAAATTTATATCATTGCAGCTATCGCTTCTCAAGACGCTGTTGAATACGTGAAAAAACATTTACCTGAAAACACTGAAATATGGGTTGGTGCAATCGATGAAGAATTAACCGCTCAATCATACATCGTTCCTGGTATAGGAGATGCTGGTGATTTGGCGTTTGGTGTAAAATGTTAAGACCATGAAATGGGGTGCTCTTTCTTCCGTATTTATCTTTAGTACAATAAAATTTCTTTTCGCTCCATTTACTGGTCCAGGTTTAGGTTTAAATTTTATTGAAACCTATTCTGCGAGTGTTGCTGGCGCTATCTTCTGTGCTTTTGTCTTTTATTTTTCAAGCGAATTTTTCATGAAAAGAGCAAGGGATAAACGTCATAAAATCTATCATGAAGCACTCGAGAAAGGTATTGAATTTAAAACAAAAAAGAAGTTTACAGTTCTAAATAAATCAATAGTTAAAATTAAAAAAAGGCTTGGCATTTATGGTGTAGCTATTTATGCACCGTTTTTTTTGTCTATTCCTTTAGGAAGTATAATAACGGCTAAATTTTACGGGAAAGAGAAAAAAACATTTTTCATTATTCTTTTTGGAATTTTCATAAATGCTTTAATCACTACTGGTATAGCTTTTTCAGGTGATTTATTCTAAGATATGAATTCTAATCGACATCTTTTTTTTGATTTAGACCGAACCTTATGGGATTTTGAAAAGAATTCTCAACAATCGTTAAGAATACTATATTCAGAACTTGGGTTAAAGCAAAAAATTCCAAATTTCTACGATTTTTACAATAAATATAAAAACGTAAACACTGACTTATGGGTTCTTTACGGGAGAGGTAAACTTTCAAAAGAACAACTTCGCACTACTCGATTCGAAAAAACGTTACACAAATTCGGAATCGTTGATGACGAATTAAATCTAAAGTTGAATGAAGGTTATATAGAACTATCTCCAAATCAAACAAATATTTTTCCATATGCTATTGAAACACTTACTGATTTAAAAAAGGAAGGTTTCAATATGCACATAATCACCAATGGATTCAAAGAAGTTCAATTCCGAAAATTAAAAAATTGTGGATTTGAAGATTTTTTTGACATCATTGTTTGCTCTGAAGAAGTTGGCAAAAATAAACCTGCACCTGAAGTTTTTCAATATGCAATGCAAAAAGCCAATGCAATTCCATCCAATAGTGTAATGATTGGTGATGATTTAAGAGTAGATATCATTGGGGGGGCTAACGCAGGAATGCATACTATCTTATTCGACCCAAACAAAAAATACAGAAAACATTGTAGTGATTATCAGATTAAATCATTGAATCAAATTCCTGAAATTTTACCTTGGATTTTTAGAGGGTGAAATTAAGGTTGAGGTTAAGAATGAGATTGACGTTGACACGAAGACTGAGCCTGTCGAAGTTGAGGCTGAGGGAATTACAAAAGGCTTCCTGAAATCAGAAAGCCTTTTAACTATATTAATTCGATTTTATTTTTTGAATTCGTTGATTGTCTTTTCAATGATAGCAACACATTCCATTAATTGCTCTTCATCCATTACCAATGGCGGAGCGAAACGAATAATATTACCGTGTGTTGGCTTTGCTAAAAGTCCATTTTCTTTTAAAGCAACACATAAATCCCACGCAGTTGAACTTTCTGGTGTATCATTGATAATGATTGCATTTAATAAACCCTTACCTCTAACTTTGGTAACTAAATCAGAACCGTCAATGATACGTTGCATTTCTTGCCTGAAAATATGTCCAAGTTTACGAGCATTTTGAATTAAATTCTCTTCATTGACAACTTCTAAAGCAGCTACAGCAACTTTAGCAGCTATAGGATTTCCTCCAAATGTAGAACCATGCTGACCAGGTTTAATCACTTTCATAATTGCATCATCTGTAAGTACAGCTGAAACAGGATAAACACCTCCTGAAAGTGCTTTTCCAAGTACTAAAATATCTGGTTTTGTATACGTATCCGCTTGTTTTTCACATGCATTTTCGCAGTTACAGTTACCACAAACTGCTAAAAGGCTTCCAGTTCGAGCAATACCTGTTTGTACTTCATCCGCAATAAATAATACGTTATTTTTCTCACAAATTGACTTTGCTTTCGCTAAAAAATCTTCTGAAGGTACATAAACACCTGCTTCTCCTTGAATTGGTTCAACTAAAAAACCGATTACGTTTTTATCTTGCAAAGCAAACTCTAATGCGGCCGTATCATCATAAGGAATAGAGACAAAACCTGGTGTAAAAGGTCCGAAATTTTTACGTGCATCTGGATCATTTGAAAAAGAAACGATAGTGGTAGTTCTACCATGAAAATTCCCTTCACACACTACAATTACAGCATCATTTTCATTGACACCTTTTACTTCATATCCCCATTTACGCGCGATTTTAATAGCCGTTTCAACAGCCTCTGCTCCAGTATTCATTGGTAATACTTTATCAAATCCGAAATATTCAGTTACAAATTTCTCGTAAACACCCAATGTATCATTATAAAAAGCTCTTGAAGTTAAAGTCAATGTTTGAGCTTGTTCTATCATTGCGCCTATAATTTTCGGGTGACAATGTCCTTGATTTACAGCAGAATATGCTGACAAGAAATCAAAATATTTTTTCCCCTCAACATCCCAAACATACACACCTTCTCCTTTTGCTAAAACTACAGGAAGTGGGTGATAATTATGAGCTCCGTGTTTATCTTCTAATTGAATTAAGTCTTGTGAAGTTAGTTGTTCCATTGTTGAATTCATTGTTGTTTTTTTTGAATGTTAAATACCACTTATCACGGACAGTGTGCATCCTTTCCTCATTCATCCTGGAGAGAAATCATCCTTTCATTTTACAAATATAGGGAAGATTAATAGACTTTAAAAAAATTATTTCTCTTTAATCCTTTTAAAAAATAGATTTCCAATACGATTAATATGTTCAACCAAATCTTGATTAGAAATTTGGCTAAAAATGGAAATATCAAAAAAATATGGTAACATCAAATCGTCTAAATCATTTTCAATTTTTTGGAGAATAGTTAGATTTAATTTATTACCAAACAATGTTAAATCTATATCTGAAGCTGGCTTATACGATCCTTTCGCTCTTGAACCATAAATAACTACTTTTTCAACTTCTGGGAAATTTGAAAAAACAGTTTTAATTAATTCTATATCAGTCTCTTTTAACCCGAACCTCATTATTAATCTAAATGATTGTTTTGTGATTCATTTCTCTTATTTTCCATATTTTTATTGAACTCTAAAATTGCAGGAAAATAATTATCTAAAATTTTAAAATAAATTTCGTCTGCTATTTCTTCGTTATAAGTATGAGATGTTTTATTTCTACTTACAATCATATCCATCCATATATGACCATCAGAGATTAGTTTTAATTGAAAAGCTTCTCTTGTTGCATCTCTAGAACCTCCAACTGTTGAATTACCTTGATATTCAGCGTAATCTTTCATAACATTCCAAGCTAATTCGTGGGTATATTCAAAACGTTGAATCAAACCTTCTTTAATCATTTCATCTAAAACAATAACTGAGTTTTGGTTTAATTCTTCTGTCTTAATCAAATCATTTTTAATATAAGAAACTGCCTGTTCCAATTTAGTCAATGCCTTAACAAAATTTGAAAATCGTTGTTGCCACCTTATATCATTTTCCATATTCATATCTTTTTAAAACAACTTCGGTTGATCATCGTCTGAAATATCCCATTCCATAGTGTTATCTCCTTCGTCATCTGAATCATCCCCTTCATCTGAATCATCTTCTGAAATTTCTGGTAATACATCTTCTGGCCAAGGCTCTAATCCTTCTGTTGGAATTTCAAGAACAATTTCTTTTACCTTCAATTTCGTTACTTGATTTCCTTGTGCCTTTAATCCTTTCGTCTCGATTAAGTCAGCGATTTGAATCACATTATCAGGTAAATTTTTAGTCTCTTTCAATAACTTATTGTAAACGATTCTTGCTGTCGGACGATAAGCTGTTGAAACAACATGCATGTAAGACCCCTCACCTTCACTTATAAATGACACTTTCTTATCTGTTGTTACTTCACATAAGAATCTTTTCACGAAATGAATCTCTTTTTCACTGTCGTAATAAACAGTTGAAATTGGTCTATCTGAATGCCATTTTTCAATATGAATCATATCTTCATCAAAGTGATTCGAAATATCGAAATTTGTCAATCTGTATTCTCCTGTTTTATAAAGTGTTAAGATTCTATCTGCTCCTTTAAAAGAACCCAAGAATGTTCCTCTTCCATCGTCATTTAAACGACTTACGATTGGATCATACCAAATTTTACAAGCAGCCAATGTTGATCCTCCTACTTCTTTTTGAGTGATTTTCTGAACGATTTCTTTCGTTACTCTATTTCCTGCTGAAGTTCTTGCTTTAATCAACATGTCTCCCATGTCAATATCAAAACGAAGTCGCTTCAAATGTGGACGTGGACGTAACATAATCGTTACCACTTCTCTTTCACCATTCGGATGAACAGAGAAATACAACATTTTAGAACCTTTCGTTCCTTTTGTTAAATCGTATTCAGTATCTCTGGTTACACTACTCACATTGAATCGTTTCATCATCGTCGCACCACCAGCACCGTCTTGATAAATCAAATGGTAAATTGTACGTTTATCTCCTTTTTTCCAAACATCCGCATGAACGATACCTTTTCCTACAAATTTCTTGTCAGCAACTTTTGTAATCATCATTTTACCTGATGCAAAAAAGATAATAACATCATCAATTTCTGAACAATCATTTATTGCTTCTGTTTTCTTTAAACCATATCCAATGAATCCTTCTTCGTAATCAACGTATAATTTACGATTCGCAATTATAACTTTAGAAGCAGTAATTGTGTCGAAATGTTTGATTTCTGTTTTACGATCTCTTCCTTCTCCAAAACGTTTTTTCAAATCTTTGAAGTACTCAATTACGTACTCAATTAAATTCGCTAATTTTTCTTTTACCGCCAACATTTCCTCTTCAATTTTCAATAAAGCTTCATCGGCTTTACTTCCATCAAAACGGGTGATACGAATCATTTGAATTTGAGTCAGTTTTAACAAATCTTCATCTGTTATTTCTCTAATTAATTGATCTTTAAATGGTTCAAATCGGTTATGTAAATAAATATATAATGTTTCTTTGTCTTGGTAATGTTTGAAGTCAATGTACATTTCTTCGTTAATGAAGATTTTTTCTAACGTAGAAAAATGCCATTGACGTTCTAATTCATCCAAACGAATCTCTAATTCTAATTTTAATAATTGAACTGTATTATTCGTACTGAATTTCAAAATTTCACTTACGCCTAAAAAACGAGGCGTTTCCTTATCAATAATAGATGAATTTGGAGAAATACTCACTTCACAATCTGTAAACGCATACAATGCATCTAACGTTCTGTCGGGTGAAGTTCCAGGTGTTAAATGAATAATAATCTCCGCATTAGCAGAAGTGTTATCCTCTATTTTCTTAACCTTTATTTTTCCTTTTTCGTTCGCCTTTATAATCGATTCAATTAATGAACCTGTCGTAGTTCCAAAAGGAATTTCATGAATAATTAAAGTTTTATTATCGACGATTTTGATTCTCGCTCTAACTCGAACTTTCCCTCCTCTTAAACCATCGTTATAATTGGAAAAATCGCCCATACCTCCATTCAAGAAATCAGGATAAATTTCTACTTTCTTCCCTCTTAAATGGTTAATAGATTGTTCAATTAATTCATTGAAATTGTGAGGTAAAAACTTACAAGCCATACCAACCGCAATCCCTTCAGCCCCTTGAGCCAATAATAATGGGAATTTAATCGGTAAATGTTCTGGCTCTTTATTTCTACCATCGTAACTTGTTAACCAATTGGTAGTCTTTGGATTAAAAACAACATGAGCAGCAAATTTGGAAATTCTTGCTTCGATATAACGAGCTGCTGCTGCCCCATCTCCTGTTAAGGTATTTCCCCAGTTTCCTTGGCAATCGATCAATATTTCTTTCTGACCTAATTGAACCAATGCGTCTCCAATTGAAGCGTCTCCGTGTGGATGATACTTCATTGTATTTCCAATGATATTCGCAACTTTATTGTAGCGACCATCATCTAATTCTTTCATTGAATGAAGAATTCTACGTTGTACTGGTTTCAATCCGTCCCACAAAGAAGGCACAGCTCTTTCCAATATTACATAAGATGCGTAATCTAAAAACCAACTTTCATACAATCCACTCACTGGGACTATCTTGTCATCAATTAGTTTCCCTTCAAATGGATTGATAGGTTCCTCTTGATTTCCAGTATTTTCTTCCAATTCGTCTTCTGCCATTTTATGAAGCTATTTCGGTGTTATCACTATCGTTTTGCTTTTCAGTTTCAACGTCTTCATTAGATTGAGCAAGGTCTTTTTCAACTCTCAAATTCTCAATGATGAATGTTTGTCGTTCAGGTGTATTTTTACCCATATAATAAGATAAAATAGAATCGATTGAATGATCTTTCGATAAAATCACTGGTTCCAAACGAATATCAGCACCAATAAAATGTTTGAATTCGTCTGGTGAAATCTCTCCCAAACCTTTGAATCGAGTAATTTCAGGATTTTTACCTAATTCTTCTAATGCACTTTTTCGTTCTTCTTCTGAATAACAATAAATCGTTTTCTTTTTATTTCTAACCCTAAACAAAGGTGTTTGCAAAACATAAACATGATTTCTTTTTACTAAATCCGGAAAAAATTGAAGAAAGAATGTCAATAACAACATACGAATATGCATCCCATCTACATCGGCATCGGTCGCTATTACAATGTTATTGTAACGCAAATTATCCATATCATCCTCAATATCCAAAGCAGCTTGAACAAGGTTAAACTCCTCGTTTTCATAAACCACTTTTTTGGTCATTCCGTAACAATTCAAGGGCTTACCTCTCAATGAAAATACTGCTTGAGTATTTACATCTCTCGATTTCGTTATCGAACCACTCGCAGAATCTCCCTCGGTAATAAACAAAGTAGTTTGTTCGCGACGTTCGTCTTTTAAATCCGTTAAATGGATTCTACAATCTCTTAACTTCTTATTGTGTAAATTCGATTTTTTCGCTCTATCTCTTGCTATTTTACGAATTCCTGAAAGTTCTTTTCGTTCTCTTTCTGATTGCTTGATTTTACGTTCAATCAATTCAGCTGCTTCAGGGTTTCTATGTAAATAATTATCCAACGATTCTTTTAAGAAATCATTGATAAATGCCCTCATAGATTTTCCATCTGGTTCAATTTCTTGTGAACCTAATTTTGTCTTTGTTTGAGACTCAAATACCGGCTCAACTACTTTTACAGCAATCGCTGCAACAATTGATTGACGAATATCTGAAGCTTCGTAATTCTTGTTATAAAAATCTCTAATTACTTTCGCAATCGACTCACGAAAAGCACTTTGATGTGTACCACCTTGTGTTGTATGTTGACCATTTACGAACGAATAATAATCTTCACCATACGTTCTACCGTGCGTAAATGCAACCTCAATATCTTCTCCTTCAAGATGGATGATTGGATATAATGGATCTCCATCCATATTGTTATCCAACAAATCTTTTAATCCTTCTTTCGATTGAAATTTTTCTCCATTGAAATACATTGACAACCCTCTATTTAGGTAGCAATAATTCCACATCATTTTATCTAAATAAGGAGTCTTAAAAGCATATTTTTTAAAAATAGTTTCATCTGCAATAAACTCTACAAATGTCCCGTTTTGTTCATCTGTCTTTTCAACTGCTAAATCTTCAACCAATTCACCTCTTTCAAAAGAAGCTCCTTTTTTCTCTCCTTCACGAACAGAATACACTTTAAAACTAGAAGAAAGAGCATTTACAGCCTTTGTTCCAACTCCATTTAATCCTACTGATTTTTTAAATGCTTTTGAATCGTATTTACCTCCTGTGTTCATTTTAGAAACAACGTCGACCACTTTTCCTAAAGGAATACCGCGACCATAATCACGAACAGAAACAACACCATCTTTCACTTTGATGTCTACTCTTTTTCCATTCCCCATTACAAATTCATCGATACAGTTATCGACAACCTCTTTTACAAGAATATAGATCCCATCATCCGCCGCAGCTCCATCGCCCAATTTACCAATGTACATCCCAGGACGAAGTCGAATATGCTCCTTCCAATCCAGCGAACGTATATTATCTTCCGTATATTGATTTTCTGCCATTTAATATAAAATTTTGTACGATAACTTACAAATATAAGTCAGGATAAGGGTTTATCAATAGTAAGTTGTTATGAGTTTTGAACGGTATATTGTTAGGTATGCACGATTACAGTATTTTGTTATTAACAATAAACAAAATAACATCTAAATTGTTAATTACAAATAACAATTTTACATATAAATTGTAAAATTTAAATAACAAAAATTGATTTAAAATGTATTTATTCAATAACAATTTCATATCTTTGTAAAGAGAAATAAAACTAAAATGGAAAAGTTAATAGAAAGAAGTATTCGGAAAATAAACACTTTCAATCAAAAATTTGAACGTTACTTATATACTAAAATCAATTGGGGCAACCGATTAATTTCGATTAAAGGCGCGCGAGGAACGGGTAAAACAACATTGCTTTTACAATATGCTAAATCACTTCAAAAGCAACAGAAAAAAGTGATCTACATTGCGATGGATGATTTATTCTTTCTGAAAAATAACTTATTGGAATTAGCGGAGCAATTTGAACAGTTAGGTGGTCGCTATTTATTAATAGACGAGGTACACAAATACCCTAATTGGTCAAGAGAGATCAAGTTGATATACGATGATTTACCAAATATAAATGTTGTATTTACCTCATCTTCTATTTTAGAAATTTTCAAATCTGAATCTGATTTAAGCAGAAGAGTAGTGAATTACGATTTAAAAGAACTGTCTTTCCGAGAATATTTAGAAGTTAACAAGGTGAAAAAAATCCCTGCATTTACAGTGGAAGAGTTACTAACAAATCATACAGAAATAGCGAGTGATTTATTGCAAACTTTCAAACCGATCCCTGCTTTCAATGAATACATAAAAAATGGTGTTTACCCTTACTTCTTGGAAGACCTTGAGAGTTACCATCAAAAAATAAGAAATACGATTAACTTAATTATCGACGTCGATATTCACGCAGTTGAAAATATAGATTATCAATTATTGACAAAATTGAAGAAACTATTATTTATGATTTCAACAAATGTTCCATACACTGTCAACGTAAGTAAATTAAGTGAAGTGATTGGAGTTTCTCGCCCAACTTTATTACACGCCCTTTCTCTTTTAGAGCGGGCACGATTAATTGTTCAAATGAACAAAGTAAACAAAGGAATGGGCGTACTAACCAAACCCGAAAAAATTTATTTAAACAACACAAACTTGGCTTACGCATTAGGTGAAGACGGTATAAATATTGGCTCGAGTAGAGAAACTTTTTTTGTGAATCAATTGTCAGGAATACATACCGTTGAACTTTCAGAAAAAGCAGATTTTATTGTAGATAAAAAATACACTTTCGAGGTTGGAGGGAAAAATAAAAAGCAAGTTCAAATACAAGGAATTCCAGATGCATATATAGTTAAAGATACGATTGAAATAGGAGTTGGGAATATAATTCCACTTTATTTATTTGGACTAATCTATTAAAAGAAATCAAGACAACAAAAAAGGGAATACAGTAAACCATATTCCCTTTCAATATATTTAATTTTAAAGAACGAGCTCGTCCGTACATCCAAATGAGCCTGGTCGTTTTGCGTCGACTGAGCCCCGTCGAAGTCAAGCGTGTAATGCTCTTTTTTCAGTTGCATCTAAAGCTGCCTCCTTCACTCCTTCTGAATAAGTTGGGTGAGGGTGACAGATTCTAGCTATATCTTCTGCTGAGGCTCTGTATTCCATTGCAACAACTGCTTCCATAATTAAATCAGCTGCTCTTGGTGCAATCATGTGAACACCTAACACCTCATCTGTATTTTTGTCAGCTAAAACTTTAATTAAACCTGCTGTATCCATACTCGCTCTTGCTCTTCCTAATGCTTTGATTGGGAAAGAACCTGATTTGAATTCAACTCCTGCAGCAACTAATTCTTCTTCTGTTTTACCAACTGAAGCAACTTCTGGCCAAGTATAAACAACACCTGGAATTAAGTTGTAATTTAAATGTGGTTTTTGTCCTGCAATAATCTCTGCAACATATACTCCTTCTTCTTCAGCCTTGTGCGCTAACATTGCTCCACGAACAACATCACCGATAGCATAAATATTTGGAACAGACGTTTGTAAATGATCATTCACTTCAACTTGACCTCTATTGTTAACAGTCAAACCAACATTCTCTAAACCTAAACCTGTTGTAAATGCTTTTCTACCAACAGCAACTAAACAGTAATCAGCCTCAAAAGTAACTTCTTCGTCTTTTTTGTTTAACGCTTTTAAAACTACTTTATCACCTGTATTAGTAACGCTTTGTACTTTGTGTTGAAGATTAAATTTGAAACCTTCTTTTTTCAATACTTTCGTTAACTCTTTTCCTAATGCTCTATCCATTGTTGGGATAATCGTATCAGCGAACTCAACCACTTCAACTTCAGTACCTAGACGACCATAAACAGAACCTAATTCTAAACCGATAACACCACCACCAATAACTAATAGTCTTTTTGGGATTTCAGTCATTTTCAAAGCTTCAGTTGAAGTAATGATTCGTTTTTTATCCGGTTCCATTCCTGGGAAATAGTTTGGTTTAGAACCAGTTGCAATTATGATGTTTTTTCCAGAAAGTAACGTTTCTTTTCCTTCACCATCCACAACTTTTACCGTATTTTTATCAACGAAAGAACCAATTCCATTATGAACATCAATTTTATTTTTATCCATTAAGAATTTAATACCGTTACACGTTTGAGAAATAACCTCACTTTTACGTTTGATCATTTGCTCTAAGTTTGGTTTCAAACCAGAAATTTCAATTCCGTGCTCTTCAAAATTATGTTTTGCATTGTGAAAATGCTCAGAAGAATCCAATAAAGCTTTAGATGGAATACAACCAACATTAAGACACGTTCCTCCTAGCGTATCATATTTTTCAATGATAGCAGTCTTAAATCCTAATTGTGCGCAACGAATTGCTGAAACGTAACCTCCAGGTCCAGAACCAATGACAATAATATCGTATGTACTCATCTTTTTATAATTTTCTGCAAAGTTAGAATTTCTTAATAATAAAGCGATTTTTGAACGGATAAATTATAGTTATAGTTATAAATAAAAGTTAAATATAAAAAACCGGAATTATTTGGAATTGGATTCCAAATAATTCCTATATTTGAAGTATGATAACTCGAATTGCAAAAGAAAAACTAATTAATCTGGCAAATACTTTTAAGTGTGTTGCTGTTACAGGAGCTAGACAATCAGGTAAGACAACCCTTGTAAAAGAAGTTTTTTCATCAAAACCCTACGTTTCATTAGAAAACATTGATACAAGGCAATTTGCATTAGAAGATCCTCGGGGTTTTTTATCTTCTTATCCAAATGGGGCTATTTTAGATGAAGTACAAAGATGTCCTGAACTTTTTTCATATCTACAAGAAATATTAGATAACTCAACAGAAAAAGGATTGTACATTTTAACAGGTTCTAATAATTTTTTATTGCAAGAAAACATTACTCAGTCTTTAGCAGGTAGGGTTGGGTTTTTAAACTTATTACCATTTTCTATTCAAGAGTTACAGGATAATAACTTGGCTTTTGATTCAGTTGAAGAACAGCTTATTAATGGGTTTTACCCTCCTATTTATGATCAAAAAATTCCAGTAAGTGATTGGTGTCCAAATTATATACGAACTTACATTGAAAGAGATGTTCGACAAATTAAAAATGTAACTGATTTAATTATTTTTGAAAGATTTATAAAGCTTTTGGCAGGTAGAACAGGACAAGAGTTTAACGCAAGTTCATTAGCTGTAGAAACTGGAGTGGATGTGAAAACAATTCAATCATGGGTCGGAATTTTAGAAAGTAGTTTTATTATTTATTTATTAAAACCGCATTACAATAATTTTAAAAAAACAATTGTAAAGAGGCCTAAAATCTATTTTTATGATACAGCTTTAGTTTGTTCTTTATTAGGTATTAGAACTATTTCTCATCTTGAAACGCATCCTGCAAAAGGAGCTATTTTTGAAACGATGGTAGTAACAGAATTTGTTAAAAACAGAACGAATAAAGCACTTCCAATTAATCTTTATTATTGGAGAGATAAAGCTGGGCACGAAATTGATTTAATAATAGATAATGAAGAAGTTTTACTTCCTATCGAAATAAAATCAGGTAAAACGATTAATTCTGATTTTTTTAAAAATTTGGATTACTTCAAAAAAATAACTGGATTTCAAAATTCACTTATTGTTTATAATGGTGAATTGGCTCAAAAAAGAACTAATGGAACTGAAGTTGTAAACTGGAAAGATATTTCTATATTTTAAAACATACTCTAAAAAACGGAATTATTTGGAATTGAAATCCAAATAATTCCGTTTTCTAATGTTAATTTAATTAATTTTCTTTTGAATAAAGTTTTTTTTTACAATTATTTCATTTTGAAACTATTAATGGCAAACAAT
>SXGQ01379242.1_pt1 | contig 17138 bp, 16 predicted proteins | sample 3178371 | NCBI WGS metagenome assembly SXGQ01 (sample SAMN11356859, study PRJNA531348) | freshwater metagenome | isolation source: freshwater sample F1-20 | place: China: Fuxian Lake, Yuxi | collected 2017-12-25 | reverse complement strand
GTTCGACTCCGGCCCGCGCCTCCAAATTTCTCTTTTGAAATTAACAAGATAGCCCCGTAAGAGGCTTTTTGTTTTGTGTCATTGGGTTGGGTTCTTCTGCGGGTTAAAAGAACCAGACAAGGCGCCTTGTATTCAAGCCTGATTATTAAGTTGATGAAGCTGCCGCGCGATCTCAACAGACTGCTGTCGTCTTTTCAAAATCCATTGCTTGATATCGCGAAATGTGTGGCGTGGTTTCGCAATCAAAGAACGTGCACGCGCAACAGCGTCTGCTTGCAATGTTGATGCAGGAACAATGGTGTGAATCAATCCTTTGGACAATGCTTCGTTGGCATCAACTTTTCGACCCGTGATTGACATGTCATTGGCCAATGCATTGCCCGCTATTTCAGCAACCAAACAATGTCCAAGCCATGACGATATACCAATGTTTATTTCTGGCAATGAAAAGACTGCATTGGGAACAGACAAAACTTGATCGGCATGCAAGCACAACATAAAGCCTGCACCAATGGCGCTAGCGTTGGCAGCAACGACCAAGGGCTTGTCGAATGTGAGCAAGGCGTCTGTGTAGGTCCAGAGTTCGTTTCGACGTTGCATGTCGAGTTGGACGGGGTCTTCACCCTCTGGCACTTTGGTATCGCGTCCTGCACAAAATGCGCGATCGCCTGTTCCTGTTAACAAAAGTGCATGGATGGACGAGTCTTGTTGTGCCTTTTGAACCAAGTAGGCCAAGCCTTGTGCAACGCTTGAATCAATGGCATTGGCAGCATGCGGACGATTGATTGTGATCGTCAATAAACCGTCATCGATGGTGTGAAGAAGGCCAGTGGTGGTATTCATAGTACGCATGAGTGCGGATTAGCTAGAGAATTATGGCAGTAAGTAGGGTGCAATTTGTGAGCATAAATCCCAAGCGATGGCTTTACTTTTTATGGCATTGGTGCCTATACTAATTTTAAATTAATCAGGAGACACCTATGAATCAAAAATCCAATTCCATAGCACTATCAAAACGACAGTTTATTGGCGCAGTGGGCGCTCTTGCTTTAAGCCCCAATTTGTTAATGGCGCAACCGTCGAATGTGATTAAGTTGATCGTTCCCTATGGACCTGGTGGCCCCACTGACGTGGTTGCGCGATTGATGTCAACGCACTTGCAAACCATACTCAAACAAACAGTGATTGTCGAAAACAAACCTGGTGCGGGCAGTGCCATCGGCGCACGCTTTGTTTCTACTTCTCCGGCTGATGGCAGGACCATTCTGATTGGAAATGTTTCTACCTACGCCATTGCACCCGCAACCATGAAAAACCCTGGCTACGATCCCGTCAAATCGTTTGCACCGGTTGTTCAAACGTCAGATATTTGTTCTGTGATGGTAACAGGCACATCTTTTCCAGCAAATACAATTCCAGAGTTTGTGACCTACGCGCGTGCCAATCCTGGAAAAATTTCTTACGGCTCTGCGGGCATCGGTAATTCTGCTCATCTGTTAGGTGAATTGCTTCAAACCAAAGCGCAGCTCACTATGGTCCACGTTCCCTATCGCAGTGGTGCAGAAATGAGCATGGCTGTTTTGAGTGGGCAAGTTCAGTTTGCCATGACCGATTTGTCCGCATCCATCGGCCAAATACGAGAGGGAAAACTCAAAGCATTGGCCGTGACAGGCATTACACGCGCACTCGATTTGCCCAATGTCCCTACCTTTATTGAAGTGGGTTACCCTGACATTGTTTTGCGCAACTGGACGGGTGCAGCAGTTCCAGCAGGAACACCACCTGCAATGGTGAAGCGACTCGAAAGTGCATTCAACGAAATTTTAAAAATGCCCGAGTATCAAAATGCAATGAGAAAAATGGGCGGCGACGCTAAACCCAATTCGAGTGAAGAGTTTGGTCAGATGATTGCAGCTGACTTTAAAAAATGGAATGAAGTTTCAAAAGCAGCAGGCATCAGCATAGATTAAATGATTGCGTAAGCGCAATCAAACGTAGGCAACAACGCGAAGTGCTTCAAAAATTCAAATTCCCAATGTGGATGCAATGATATTTTTTTGAATTTCTGAAGTCCCGCCACCAATGGTTGCCAGGCGTGAGTCTCTGAAGAAACGTTGCATGGGGTATTCCATGCTGTAGCCATAGCCACCCAAAATTTGCAAACACATGTCGGCAATTGTTTTGTATGACTCGCCGATGTAATACTTGATGACAGCTGTATCGGCGCGTTCTGCTTTGCCGTTTTCCATGAGCCACGCATAACGGCGGATCATGGTGAATGAAGTGTCTAACATCACTTTCATGTCTGCAAATTTGTGTTGCGTGACTTGGAAGCTGCTAATGGGCTTGCCAAATTGGTGGCGTGTTTTGGCGTAATCCAACGCATATTCAAATGCGCGTCGCGCCGCACCAATGCGCACAGCAGACAAACACAGGCGTTCATAACGCAATGTGTCTTCGCAAACAGCCCATCCGTGATCGAGTTGACCGAGCAACGCAGTACTAGAGACGCGCACGTCGGTGAATGTCACTTCAGTGGTGCCAATAGAGTGTTGGCCCAATGTGGGAATCTTGCGCACTTCGATGCCTGGGAGTGTGGTATCGACCAAAAAAGTACTGATGCCTAATTGTTTTTTGCCCAAGTCATTGGTGCGAAGGGCTAGCAACACGTAGTCGGAAATATCCATTCCAGATGTCCACTGCTTGCGACCATTGATGATGAACCCGTCGCCATCAGCAACTGCGCGGGTTCTGAGCGCTGCAGCATCCGAGCCTGAATCGGGTTCAGACAATGCAAATGCAAAAGAAAGTTCACCCTTGGCGGTGCGCGGAACGATGCGTTGCTTTTGTTCTTCCGTGCCGTGCTTGAGTATTGCATAGCAACCATAAGTGAAGTTTCTGAACAGCCACAGTCCGAGTTCTTCAAAATGATGGCCGGTCTCTTCTAGAAGCAAGGCCAAATCGGTGGGGGAGCCGCCTGCGCCACCAAAAGACTCGGGGGCAATGAGCCCCAGCCAGCCATTTTGGGCCATGGCATTGAAAGCTTCTCTGGGGGGGGTGTAGTTGAGATCGCACTTGGCGGCGTATTCCATGGTGCAAACATCGCCAAGCAATGTTTGTACGGATTGGAGCATGAGCTCCTGATCACTTGTATTGCCAAAATTCATAATGTGTGTTGTAAGGCACGCTACACAGAGACGGGCGTGTTTGAGTTATTCTACATTTGTTTAAAAAAAAGAATGCTATGACTATTCATACTTTTGAAACAATCAGTCAAGAACTTCGCGGCCGTGTCGCCATCTTGACACTCAATCGTCCTGAAGCCATGAACGCCATCAACATGAAGATGCGTGGCGAATTGCGCACGGCTTTGGATGAACTCAAGCGTGATGCGCAAGTCGGCGCTGTGATCTTGACAGGCGTGGGCGAGAAAGCATTTTCAGCAGGCATGGATTTGCGTGAGTTTGCTGCGATGAACGCCAATATTCCCATTGCAGAAATGAAGCGCTATCGTTGGGAGCAAGGCGAAGGCATTGCCGCATTCGACAAGCCCATCATTGCCGCCATTAATGGCCTTGCAATTGGTGGTGGTGTTGAATTGACCTTGTTGTGCGATTTCGCTTTTGCTGCTGACCATTCAAGTTTTGCTTTTGGTGAAGTCAAGCGGGGTTTGATACCAGGCAATGGCGGTACCCAACGTTTGTCCCGACGTATAGGTACTGCGCGCGCATTGGATATGATTTTGACCGGTCGTACCGTTACAGCGGCCGAAGCTTTGTCCATTGGATTGGTTCAATACGTGGTGCCTCAAAACGAATTGATGGAACAAGCTTTGAAGTTGGCAGAGATGATGGCGGAGAATGCGCCTGTTGCTGTGCGATCGGCCAAAGCCGCCATTCATCGAGGCGCCGATTTGACCCTTGCTGATGGTCTGCGACTTGAGCAAGATATGGCGTCTTTTCTTTACACCACAGAAGATTCGAAAGAAGGCCCAAAGGCATTTTTAGAAAAACGTCCGGCAGTTTGGAAGGGGCAATAAACCATGGCATCACAAGCAAAAAAAATGTATCGAACTTTGTTGTTTGCACCTGGAAGTCGGGCTGAATTATTGACAAAGGCTCAACTCGGCGCGGCCGATGCCATGATTTTTGACTTGGAAGATTCTGTCCCTTTGAATGCAAAAGATGAAGCCAGAAAAAATGTACAGCAGGCATTGGCATTGGGTTTAAAAAAGCCCATGTATTTGCGAATTAGCAATCCACGTGCGGGTGACTATTTGGCTGATTTGGGCGTTTTGGCCAACCAATCTTTGGTCAACGTGGCGGGTGTTGCATTGCCCAAAGCAGACGATGCGCAAGATATTGAAACAGTATCCAAGGCCTTGCAAGAGATTGAAATCAAAGCGGATGTCGCGGTTGGAAGTTTATCGATACTGCCGATGATTGAAACTTGTTTGGGTTTGCGCAATTCGTTTGATATTGCCAAGTCTTCTAAGCGAGTGAGTGGCATGGCATTGGCCAGTGCCGAAGAAGGTGACTTCATGGTGGACCTGGGCGGACGCTGGACGCCGCGCAGTTTGGCATTGAACTATCCACGCAGCAAATTGGTGGTCGATTCACGCGCCGCGGGTCTGGAGTGGATAGTGGATGGCGTATTTATGAATCTGAAAGACACGCAGATGCTGCGTGAAGAATGTTTGATTGCACGCGAATTGGGGTTTGTGGGCAAGATGGCGATTCATCCCACCCAAGTGGATGTGATGCACGAGGTTTTCTCTCCAAGCGCAGAAGAAATTGAATACGCACGCGGCTTGATTGCAGCGTTTCGCGAAGGCGAGGCGCGGGGTGTTGGCGCAGTGAAATACCAGGGCATGATGGTTGATTACGCCAACGTGCGATTGGCAGAACGTACTTTGGCATTGGTTGAGGCTTTATGAATTCAAATCTTTTCAGTTCGGGTGTCATCAAAGAACACTACGAACCACTTCGCAATCTGGCCGATATTGAAGCCATCGAAAAAATGCCTCTCGAAGAGCGCGTCAAGCGGTGGGACTTCGCATTGAATTTGTTGGATGGTTGCCGTGACGACCCCCATCGAGTTGCATTGCACATCACACACAACGGCAATATCGATGGTGAAGTGAAAACATGGACATTTGCTGAACTTGAGAGACGCTCGATTCAATGCGCCAATTTATTGCGCGCAAGTGGGCTCGGCGCCGATGATGTCGTTGCAGTTGTCACGCCCACTGTTCCAGGATTGTTTGCAACCATGATTGGTGGCTTGCTTGCTGTTCGTTTGTTTCCCATCAATTGGATGCTGGATGCGCATGCTTTGAGTGACTTGATGCAGCGCGCAAAAGTTAAATTGGTCATTGCATTAGGCCCAACGCCTGGATTTTCCATTTGGGAAAATGTAAGTGCGGCTATTCAAAGTTTAGAAAATCCGCCTCAAGTTTTAACGCTGCACGAAGCTTTTAGCCCCCCTGCAGCACATGACTTGTTAACGCAAGCTGAAAAACATCCGGGTGATCGATTGACCTTTGATCGACCCACTGCAAAGCGCGACACCATTGCATGCTATGTGCATTCTGGTGGCACAACAGGGCATCCCAAAATTGTCAAAATCTTGCACGGCGGCATGGTGTATCGGCAATGGGCGGCCAACCATGGCTTGGCATTCACGCGCCATGATGTTGTTCTATCGGATACACCGCTTTTTCACATCGGTGGATTGCTGGTGCGTGGGTTGGTCAGTACTGCGAACGCCAACACCGCAGTGATTCCCAGTATATTTGGTGCGCGTGACAAAACTTACATGGCCAACTATTGGCGTTATATCGAACGCTTTGGCATCACTCAAGTGTCGGGTGTGCCCACAACCTTGTCCGTACTTGCCAAAAATCCGCCCACCACAGAAAACATCACTTCATTGCGGCCTTACTTTGCAACAGGTTCAACCGCAATGGCGCCAGCCATTCAAGAACGTCTAACCCAAATCACCGGCGCGCAGGTGTTGCAAAGTTACGGCCTAACCGAAAACACAAGTCATGTATCACTTGATCCACGCGACGGTGAAGTGCGGACGCGTTGTTCGGGTATTCGCGTGCCGTACATGAAAATTCGAATTGTGAAAATGAAAGAGGGCGGTGAAATTGAACGTGAATGTGGCATGGATGAAATCGGGATGATCTTGGTCGGTGGTCCAGGCGTGGCAGGGGGTTACTTAGATCCATCGCAAAACAAAGGTGCGTTTTTAGACAACGGTTTTTTTGTCACGGGTGACCTTGGCAGCTTGGACGCCGACGGTTATTTGCGAATCAGTGGAAGACAAAAAGATTTGATTATTCGTGGCGGTCACAACATTGAACCTGGCTTGATTGAAGAAGCGCTCATGCAATCGCCATCGGTGGCCATTGCGGCTGCCGTTGGAAAACCCGACACCCATGCGGGAGAGTTGCCGATTGCTTATGTCGAGTTGCATCCAGGTGCAAAAATCAGTGCAGAAGAATTGCTTGCATTCGCAACTGAGCGTATTCCAGAGCGTCCTGCTGTGCCCAAAGAGATCGTGATTCTCGATAAACTGCCTCTCACGTCTGTTGGCAAGCCCATGAAGCATGTGCTTCAGATGGATGCAGCCAAGCGCGAATTTGAAAATGCCTTGAAACCCTTGGCGTGCCAATGGAATTTGGATATTGTGAATACGGGGGGGAGTGGACTTGCGATGACGGTGCATTTAAAAAATGCGTCACCTACAGATAGAAATGAAGCAGAAAAAATACTCTCTGCCTATTCAACACCCTATGTCATTGAATAATCCAACATGATGCAAGCTGCTAGTTGCAGCTTGTAGCGTGTAGCGTGTAGCGTGTAGCATGATATGGGGCAGTTAACCCAAGCCCAAAGGCAGCGCCGTTTTGTAACGCACCTGTTTGAGTGCAAAGCTGGATCTAATTTTCTCAACGCCGGGAATGGGTGAGAGTTGCTCCAATATAAATTTTTCGAGCGCTTGCATGTCTTTGACCGCTACGCGCAATAAGTAGTCGCTGTCTCCCGTCATCAAATAGCACTCCATCACTTCATCGTGTTGGGCAATGTGGGCTTCGAAGTTTGCCAAGGCTTCTTTGCTTTGGGTTTTAAGGCTGATTGAAATAAAAACGGTAAGGCCCAAACCCAAAGCACTTGCATTTGCCAGTGCCACGTATTTTTCAATGACGCCAGCAGCTTCCAGCGCTTTGACACGGGTAAGGCAAGGGGATGGTGAAAGACCAATTTTTCGAGCGAGCTCAACGTTGGTCAAACTTCCGTCGCGCTGCAGATGATCCAATATGCGTAAATCGGTTTTATCTAAATTCATATGCCGTTAATTGAAGTTTATTGGCATTTTATGCTTTAAATAAAGGATTAAGTAGGCGAAATTGATAGCTAATTTTGTCATTTGGGAATTAAAGTTCTGTGCATGAACGCTCCAATAGACCCCATCCAATTAGCCCCAGACCCCAACCCAGAAGAAACCGCGGAGTGGCGAGACGCCTTGTTGTCTTTGCTTGCCAGTGAGGGGCCAGAGCGTGTAAACCAAATCTTGAACAATTTGACTGTGCTTGCGCGGCAGCACAGGACAGGTTGGCAGCCTGACCTCAACACACCCTATGCCAACTCCATTTCTGTTGAAGACCAACCGGAGTTTCTTGGTGACATTCAAATTGAAGAGCGCTTAACGTCCATCATGCGTTGGAACGCATTGGCCATGGTTGTTCGCGCCAATCAAGCCTACGGCGAATTAGGTGGGCACATTGCAAGCTATGCGAGCGTTGCAGATTTGTTTGAAACTGGTTTTCACCATTTCTTTCGAGCGCGCACCCCAGAACATGGGGGCGACTTGGTATTTTTTCAACCACACAGTGCGCCGGGAGTTTATGCGCGAGCATTTCTAGAGGGGCGTCTAACGGAAGATGACTTGATTCATTACCGTCAAGAAATCAATGCGAACAAAGTCGGTGTGCGCGGACTTTCAAGTTATCCGCATCCTTGGTTGATGCCCGATTTTTGGCAGTTTCCGACGGGATCGATGGGACTGGGACCGATCAGCTCGATCTATCACGCTCGATTCATGCGCTATTTGACGCACCGAAATTTGTTGCAATGTGAAGGCCGAAAAGTTTGGGGCGTCTTTGGTGATGGTGAAATGGACGAACCCGAAAGTATGAGTGCGCTGACCTTGGCTGCACGCGAACGGCTAGACAACTTGGTGTGGGTGGTGAACTGCAATTTGCAGCGCTTAGATGGCCCAGTGCGAGGCAATGGACGAATTATTGATGAGCTGGAAAAACTATTTTCTGGCGCAGGTTGGAAGGTCATCAAGTTGGTGTGGGGGAGTGACTGGGACGGTTTGTTTGCACGCGATACCACGGGCGCCTTGCTGAAAGCATTTTCCCAAACTGTCGATGGGCAAATGCAAACATTTGCTGCAAAGAATGGCCGGTACAACCGCGAAAATTTCTTTGGACAAAACGAAGAATTGAAACGCTTGGCAGAAGGCATGACCGACGAGCAAATCGATCGCTTAAAACGCGGCGGGCATGATGTTGTGAAAATTTATTCCACTTATGCTGCCGCGCTTGCGCATGAAGGGCAGCCCGTTGTGATCTTGGCGCACACCAAAAAGGGCTTTGGCATGGGCAGCGCCGGCCAAGGAAAAATGACAACGCACAGTCATAAGAAATTTGATGAACAAGAATTGATTGAATACCGCAATCGATTCAATTTGCCGCTCACAGATGAGCAAGCAAAAAGTTTGGCGTTTTACAAACCTGCGCCAGACAGCGCAGAGATGTCATACCTGTTAAAGCATCGCCAAGATCTAGGCGGCAGCATGCCCAAGCGCGAAACGCACTGTGCGATTTTGCCGGTTCCCCCATTAGAAACATATGCCCAGTTTGCGATTGCAGCAGAAGGCAAAGAGATGAGCACCACCATGGCTTTTGTGCGCATGTTGGCTAACTTGTTGAAAGACCCTGTTTTGGGAAAACGCCTGGTTCCCATCGTGGCAGATGAAGCGCGTACTTTTGGAATGGCCAATCTGTTCAAGCAAGTGGGAATTTACAGCAGTGTCGGGCAAGCCTATGCGCCAGAAGATATTGGCTCTGTGTTGAGTTACCGGGAAGCATTGGATGGCCAAATTTTGGAGGAGGGCATCAGCGAAGCGGGTGCGCTTGCAAGTTGGACCGCCGCAGCCACCAGCTACAGCGTGCACGGTTTTGCCATGTTGCCGTTTTATATTTATTACGCCATGTTTGGGTTCCAAAGAGTGGGCGATGCCATTTGGGCTGCGGCTGATCAAAGAGCCCGAGGCTTTTTGTTGGGCGCAACATCTGGCAGAACGACATTGGGTGGCGAAGGATTGCAGCATCAAGATGGCAGCAGTCATTTGGTGGCAGCAACCATTCCCAATTGCAAAGCGTATGACCCGGCTTTTGCAGGCGAGCTGGCGATCATTTTGGACGCAGGCATGCGTGAAATGGTAGAACAACAGATCGATGTTTTTTATTACGTCACCTTGATGAACGAGAACTACGCGAATCCAGACATCTCACTGGAAAATGCCGAGGGCGTGTTGCGTGGCGCATATCAATTTGCTAACTTCACACCTCAAAACGGCAACCCAAAACAATGTGTGACTTTGATGGGATCGGGTGCCATTTTGTTAGAAGTTCTAATCGCAGCCAAGACTTTGCTGGCACAAGGTATCGATGTCGAGGTAATCAGTGTCACAAGTTGGAGTGAGTTGGCCCGTGATGGTCGGGCATGCGCTAACGAAGATACTCAGAAGCTACCCTACCTAACGAACTTGCTATCTCATCGTAAAGGCCCCGTATTGGCAGCTTCAGATTATGTTTGCGCTGTGACCGAATGCGTTAGAGCTTTGGTGCCTGAAGGCCGAGCTTATAAAACCTTGGGAACAGATGGATTTGGTCGGAGCGACACTCGGGCTGCATTGCGTGATTATTTTGGTGTTGATGCAGCGGCCATCGTTAGAGGTGTGACTCAGATGTTGCCATGATCGATTAGAGATTGGCGATTAGCGCTTTTGATCGGTTCCCAATGGGTGGATCACCATCACCAGGCTGGGGTCGAACTGTGGGGCGGTGTGGTCTGAAGCGCTTAACTGCGCCATCGTTTCGATGACGCTGAAGACAGGTGCGACGCCTTCAAGCAAGGCGGAGAGACGATCGAGTCGGGTGTTTATTTGAACGATTTGCATCAAAAAAAGAATTTTACTGAGCGAATCGTTCGGCAACATGCGATGATCTTTTTTTTTCTTTTGGAGTTGCCATGAACCCTGTTGCTTTGATGCCCCGTCAAACTGTGCCTGCGCTTGATTTGGCTTTGACTTCCGGTGGTCGCTATGTCAGCGGTCAAAACTCGGGCGAGCGTTTCGATTTGCTGGTTTTTTATCGAGGCTTGCATTGCCCCATTTGCGCCAAGTATTTGTTGGAGTTGGAGCGCTTGGGAGAAGAGTTTCAAAAACGGGGCGTGCGAATTGTTGCCATCAGCAGCGATGAAGTCACACGGGGTCAGGCCATGGCCGAAAAGGTGCAAGGCCGCTTCGTTGAGTTTGCCTACGGTTTGGACCTTGGCTTGGCCAGGCAATGGGGCTTGTACATCAGCACTTCCAAGGGCAAAACTTCGATTGGATTGGAAGAGCCGGCCTTGTTCAGCGAGCCTGGGGTTTTTCTCATCAAGCCAGATCAAACCCTCTACTATGGATCGACGCAAACCATGCCTTTCGCGCGTCCGTCCTTTGGCGATTTGCTGGCAGCCGTCGACTTCGCGATTCAGAAAGATTACCCCGCTCGCGGTGAGTACACAGGCGAGATTTGAACATGGCCGATAGCATTCACCGCACCGATTCCATTGATGGCCATGGCCATCCACTTTGCTTCAAAACCCAAGCAGGACAGATCCGCCCTGGCGTGCTGAGTGTCCATGACGCCCAAGATGTGTTCATCACGCATGCGCGCGCCATGGGTGGCCATCAAAAAGAAGCTGTGGTGAAAGAAGGGCAGGCGGGCTCGAGCTGGCGCATGGTCAGTGACGAAGGACCCGCGCTCAAAGGCACCGACCTCGCGCCGTTTCCACTGGGCTACATGTCGGCCGGCTTGCAAGCCGATCTGCTGCAACGCATTAGACAGCTGGCAGATGCGCAGAACATGACTCTGAGCAGCTTGAGCAGCAGCCTAGAAAACGACTACATGTTCGAGGGCTCTTTTTTCAAGGGTACTGGCGTAGGCCATGCCTATGCGCCGCGGTTTCAGGTTCGAGCTGAAAGTTCAGCGTCTGCCGAGCAGGTGCAGGGCCTGGTGCGGCAGGCGGTAGCAGCTTCGCCCCTGTTGGCTTCGTGGGCCACGCCTTTGCACAACACCTTTGCGTTGTACGCCAATGGAAGGCGCGTCACTTTGCGCGAATTGGCCTCCAGCACGGCCACGGTCGATGACCCCTTCAAAACCTGGTCGCAGGCTCCCACCCCGCTGGCTAACTCAGCCAATGCCGAAATGTTGCAAGACATTGTGAGTAAAGCCCAGCCCGTTGAAGTTAAGAACCCCACCTCGCCTTCAGGTTGGGAGTCGGGTCGGGTGGACATTCCCATTCATGGTCATAGTGAGTTGGCGGGTGGTTTGGGCCGAAGCGTCACTTGGGCCAACCGGCTGGGCGGTTCTGCTTTCGCCATTCAAAGCGATGACCGCCTTACTGGCGACCAAGCCCCCAGCGCACTTGCGCATGCCTATGCAGGCATTGCGTTTTGTTTCATGACGCAGCTACTGCGCTACGTCGAGCACCATCACATGAAAGTCAGGGCGCTGCGCATGGTGCAACTCAGCCCTTGCCGCATTGAATCGAGTGTGGCTCTGGCCCAGCCTTTGGACACCCACGTGTTTGTTCACACCGAGGAAACAGATGAGGTGATGGAACGACTCATGCAAATGTCGGCCCGCACCTGCTACTTGCATGCAGCTTTGGGTCAGTCCGTGGTGCCTGAGGTGAGCTTGGTTTTGAATGACCAAGCGATGGCGTAAAGCCTTTTGAAATCTCAGTTGGGCTGAACGCCAGCTTTGATCAGCAGACCACCCAAGGTTTCAATCTCATTTTTCAAATGGGCTCTCAGTGCATTGGGCGTGGCCTGCTCAACGCTGACAGCTGATACACCCATACCTTCGAGACGCTTGATCACGTCTGGATCGGTCACAGACTTTTGCAATGCTGCAGTTAATTTGTCTAAAACAGATTTGGGTGTGCCCTTAGGTGCATAGAGGCCAAACGAAATATTGATGTCAAAGCCCTTCACCCCAGCTTCAGCAATGGCCGGTGTGTCAGGCAAGGAGGGCAATCTGCTTTTGCCGGCCGCTGCATAGGCCTTGATTTTGTTGGTCTTCACCGAGGGGACGGTGCCAGAAGTTTGATCGCACAGGATATCGACCTGTCCACCCATCAAGTCAGTTAGGGCTGGGCCTGTGCCTTTGTAAGGAATTTCGTTGAGTTTGACGCCCAACACATTCATCATCATCAAACCACACAAGTGTGAGGCAGAACCAACGCCTGCATGCGCAAGGCTGACTTTGTTTTGATTGGTTTTAAGGTAGGCTACAAATTCATTCAAATCTTTGGGTGGAAATTCGTTTCTCGCCACAATGACCATGGGGCCGCTGGTGGCCGAACCAATGGGTTCAAAATCATCGACGGGGTGGTAACTTAAATTTTTGTACATGGCCAAATTGGTGGCGTGGCTCACATGAATCATGAGCAAGGTGTAGCCATCTGGTCTAGATCTGGCAACCTTCGTTGTTCCAATGCTGCCTGAAGCGCCAGACGTGTTGTCAACCAATATTTGTTGGCCCAGTATTTTTTGCATCGAGCCTGCAAACAGTCGGGTAATGGTGTCGCCAGGGCCGCCCGCAGCATAGGGCATCACCATGGTGATGGGTTTGGCTGGAAAGTCTTGCGCGGATACACAGCTGGCAGCGCCAAGGAGCAATGCACCCACTACCGTGCAAAGCTTGGCTTGTAAAGAGCGCGCTGGAATGAATGTCGAGTTCATGGTGAAGGTCCTGTTGAATTCAATGAAAAAAATGTTCTGTTTTATGCCAATAGGCGCTGTCTGATTTCGATCGGGTCAAGCATTTCCAGTGGCCATGCGCCGCCACCTGGAATACCAACTTGGGTGGCATTGAGAAGCATTGAAACCATCACGTAAGTGCCGGAAAGCACGGTGAGATCAATGACAGCTTGTTCACCCATCTTGTCTACAGCTTCTTGCCAAAGTGCATCTGGCACTCTGTGGTTCAAGCTCAATTGAATGCAGTAGTCATAGACCAAGCGTTCGTCTTCTTGCATGCTGGTGGGGCGTTTGCACAACTGCAAATCCTTCATGACCGCATCGGACAAGCCTGCTTTGCGGGCAATGGTTTCGTGAGCCCACCATTCGTATTGCGCATTTGATATTCTGGCTTGAATGAGAATGGCGAACTCATTGAGGCGCTTGTTAACGCTGGTTCTAAATCGGAGGTAATCTAGAAAATCAAAGCAACGCCTTGCCATTTCTGGACTTCTCAGCAGTGCGTTGTAGGGCCCCCCGAGTGCGGCACTGGATACTTTGAGAATGTCATCAGCCAAAGGCCGAACTGAATCTGGCAATTCAGCATAAGAGATTTGAGGTAAGCGTTCGTTCATCCCCAAATTCTAGGAACAACCGAGCAAGCGGGTGGGAGTAAAAACCCCAACAAGGTGACAATGACAAAGCGTTCAGCTGTTTCAAGCTTTCGATTTGTGGGGGCTGTTTTTAGGGTCGAAACCAAGGCAGGGGCGGCCGTCCGTGTTCATCACTTGAATGCTCGGCAAAATTTGAGATTTAAAGCCAAGCAACTTGCAGGAGTAGGGCATCTTGGGGTCCCAACTTGTGGCGAAATGCTTGCACTGCCAGCAGTTGACTTTGTCTAAATGTGAGGGAGGGGCAGCCAATTGAGGTGTCAATGGAGTTGATGACGTTGGCCATCATAAACAATCGCCAAAAATCGATCAAATGTCTCAGGTTTGAGGCAAAATTACTTTTTTGAATTTGATCAGAGAACATCATGCAACCTTTTCACTTGGCATTCCCCGTTACTTCCTTGGCCAAAGCCAGGGCTTTTTATGGCGACTTACTAGGATGCTCTGAAGGCCGCTCCAGTGATGAGTGGGTCGACTTCAACTTTTATGGCCATCAAATTGTGGCGCACCTCAGCCCTACTGAAGCGGGGCATCACAATACAAGCGCCGTCGATGGTGACAACGTGCCCGTCAGGCACTTTGGCTTGGTCATGGAAATGGGGCAGTGGGAAGTGCTTGCAGACAAATTGAAACAAGCCGGCACCCAATTTGTGATTGAACCCCACATTCGTTTTAAGGGCCAAGTGGGCGAGCAAGCCACCATGTTTTTCTTGGATCCCTGTGGCAATGCGGTGGAGTTCAAAGCCTTTGCAAACCCTGCCAGCTTGTTTGCCAAGTAATTCAGTGATGGCAAACAAGGCTATTTGCTGCGCTTGAGTTTCTGTCTGTCATTCGATCTATGAAATTTAAAATGTCAGACAAATCGCTGTTTGCGATTTTGTTGCGCTCGCCTTGGTGGTACAGCTTTTTAATCGCAGCAGTGCTGCTGTTGTTAGCGCGCGTGTTTTTGCCCGAGGCCTTTCGTGCGGTGGGAATGCTCAGCAGCATTCCATTTGCCGTTCTGGGCGTCGTAGCCGCTTGGCGCCAGCGCGACAAACCATCTCCTGAACGCGTATCAATGGCTCTAGACCAATTGGCCCAGATGCCATGGAAACAATTTTTGCCCATCATGGAGCAAGCCTTTGTTCAGCAGGGCTTCACCGTGACGCAGTTGAACTCCAATGCGGCAGACCTGCAGTTGGAAAAATTGGGCAGGGTGACTTTGGTCAGTTGCAAGCGTTGGAAGGCGGCCACTTTGGGTGTGGAAGTTTTGCGCGATTTAAAGGCGATGCAAGTTTCGCAAGAGGCTTCGTATTCAGCTTGCATCAGCCTAAGCTTGCCAACCGGAGTAGCGCTCAAGTTTGCCAAAGAAAACGCCATCCAGTTAATTTGCCAAGACGAACTGGCCTCGCTTTGCTTGAAGGTGATGTCTATAAAGCCTGCATGATCTGCGCAATGCAGTCATTGGTTTTGGCAGCATCAATCCAACGCAGGATGCAAACCAGCTCTAGTTGGGGGTCGACCCATGTGATGGAAGAGCCTGCGCCAATGGCAAACCAAGAACTGCGGGGTGCGTCTTTGAACAATGCCCCATCTTTGTTGAGCCAAATGAGGTAGCCGTAGTAGGGCGCTACATCGCAGGGCTGCTGCATCATCTGCATCCACTTGGCCGATAGTATTTGTTGGCCCTTGTAATGGCCATTGCCCATGAGCATCAACCCAATGAGGGCTTGGTCCATGGCTGAAATTGAAATACCGCCGCCCCAATGGCTGCCACCCGGAACAGACATCATGCGTTGGCCTTGCACCTGTGTCCAACCCTGTTCGTAGCCAACCCATTGAAATTCATCCGAGCAGCCCAGAGGCTTGCGGAAAAACTCTTCAAAAACCTCTGGCAGGGGGCGTTTGAACAAGTGCAGCAAGGCCAAGGAGAGTTGGTTGATGCGAACGTCGTTGTATTCAAATCTAGAGCCTGGCTGCCCCAGTGGCCTGGGGTCGCCCTTGATGCCATCGGCGTCGCCGGTTTGATAAGCCAGCCAGCGATATCGGTCGACTTGCTCTGGAATGCCAAGGCAAGTGCCTTCCCACTCGCTGGTTTGCTGCAGAAGGTGGTGCCACGTGATGCGCGACAAGCGTTCACCTTCAAAGCCAATGCCTGGGCACTGTTGAACCACAGGGGTGTGAACGTCTTTGATCAGACCTTGATCAAACGCCAAGCCAGCCAGCAAAGCCAAATAGGTTTTGGCCACGCTGAAGGTGAGATCGGCTTTGTGCGGCTCGCCCCATTGCGCTACCAGCTGGTGCTTTTGAAAAATGACCCCAGAGACAGGGCCACGGCCATGCACAGGACCATACAGGCGATTGTAGGGAGCGGGATCTGCTTCGTGGATGCCCCAGGGCGGTGAGGTGTCACGTGACCACGGCGATTCGCACTTCTTAATATATTGAATGGCTTTTTGAAGGGCAGGTGTCATTGGGTGTGGGCTTTTTGTTGTAGGGTTATCACTTGAAGCCCAACATGGCTCTGATAGATAATATTAGTTCGCGCTATTATTTTTTTTCGTAATTTAAAGTTTAACAGGAGACAAAATGACCACAGTTCAGCAAGACGTACAAGCAAGCGACACCCCCATGGCCAGCCGTCGCCGTTTCTTTGGCAAGGCTGCTACAGCCGCCGTGGCTGCCCCTTTGATGGGCGCACCCCTCATTGCTGCAGCTCAAGCGCCTATCGTTTTCAAGATGCAAGGCTCTTGGGGCACCAACGAAATTTTCAGCGAAATGGCGCAGCAATACGTCACCCGCGTCAATGAAATGTCCGGTGGCCGCCTGAGAATCGAATATTTGCCAGCCGGCGCTGTGGTAAAGCCATTTGAAATCATCGATGCCGTGAGCAAAGGCGTGCTAGACGGTGGACACCACGTTTCTGGCTACTGGTACGGCAAGAACAAATCTGCTTCTTTGTTTGGCACAGGCCCTGTGAGCGGCGCAACCCCTGAAATCGGCTTGAGCTGGATTCAGGCAGGTGGTGGCCAGCAGCTTTGGGACAAATTGGTCGCCAAGATGAACTTGAATTTGGTTGGTTTCTTCTCTTTCCCAATGCCCTCTCAGCCTCTGGGTTGGTTCAAAAAGGCGCCACCTAAAAAGGCGTCTGACTTGAAAGGCTTCAAGTACCGTACCATTGGCTTGGCAGCCGACATGTTGCAGGAAATGGGCATGGCCGTTGCTCAATTGCCAGGCGGCGAAATTGTGCCAGCTATGCAGCGCGGTGTGATTGACGCCTTCGAGTTCAACAACCCCACAGCCGACATGCGCTTTGGTGCACAAGACGTGGCGAAGTTCTACTCCATGGGTTCTTTCCACCAAGCCCAAGAATTTTTTGAAATTATCTTCAACAAAGAC
>SXGQ01252599.1_pt1 | contig 17139 bp, 24 predicted proteins | sample 3178371 | NCBI WGS metagenome assembly SXGQ01 (sample SAMN11356859, study PRJNA531348) | freshwater metagenome | isolation source: freshwater sample F1-20 | place: China: Fuxian Lake, Yuxi | collected 2017-12-25 | reverse complement strand
GGGGACTTTTCTTGAGCACGAGAACGAATTTCAATTTTTTTCCGAATGGCAATTCATACACATGTGATACGGAAGATTGTGATAACATACATGCTTTGCGAATACATTATCCACGATGATCCCGTTATCGATCCTGCGATATGTTAGCTTTGGACTAGACTGACGTGGTTCGAAAATCTTATTTGCCTCGTCAGTTACCCATTTGGCATATTCTTTATCCGTTCCATCGGCAACACGTTTTCTGTGGCAGCCGCTACAAGCACAGCGGGCATGATGCGGATTCATTAGATACCGAATATGCTGTCTGTATCCAGGATGCCTGCTCTCCATGACAGCATACATTGGTTCTGTGATTCCGTAAATACTTCCAAAGAGAGAAGACTTTAACATTCCTTTTCCGTAATCTTCCCATCGTGTAGGGTGTTCGTAATGATGCTCAAGCAGCTCAATCTTGTCATCAAATTCTCTCTTATCACGTTCATACATCTCTTTGCGGGAGTTAATCTCAAATTCATTGATAAGATCGTCCATGAGCTGGCAGATCTCGGCATTCGTATAAATAAGCGAGAATTTTGTACGCAGGTTTTCAATAGCAACTTGAATGGCATCGTCCAATTCCTGAAGGTTCTTTGAATGGCCCCTATACACGCTAGAAAGTGAATTCCTTTTACACACTGCATGGTCATATTCCCACGTGTCCTCACGCGAGAGCTGTCTCTTTTCGTATAACTTCTTTGAATAGTAAATCTTCTTGGTTAAGACCCATCCATCCCAGTCATTCAGAATCTGTTTGTAAGTCCAAGCGAGGGCTCGCACGGAAGAGCCACTGTGATGCTCACCTGCCTTCATCATAAGCTGAGCTCCGATTGGATCGCTGAACGAATTTTCTTTATAAACATAGTTCTTCAGGTAGTCACGCGATCCAGGAATTTCGTCAAGAGCTTTGCGAAACATCTCATAATCTTGAGAATCATTGTGCATGAAAGAGAAATCTTCAGGAGCTTCCTTTTTCTCTACGCCAAAGACATTGACATACCTTTCGTAGATTGGGAGGAGAACGCGGTTTGTTTCCATAGTATAGGAGGGGGACTATTTTTACACAACAACGCGATTCAATTTTTAGTAAAAAAATTGAAATCTCTGTACCAACTACAGAGGTAAAATGAATTCAGTCTATGTTGTTATTGAAAATGGGGACCCATATGAAAATGTTTATCTATCGTTCGCTTCGGCTGCAGCCGCAGTGAAGGAAAAGTATGCAGAGGAGATTGCTGAGCAAACAAGGGAGGCAAACGGTTACCCAATCTGTTCAGAAATTGATGTGCCAGAAGACGTAAGTGGCAAGACATATCTTTACGTTGAAAAAGGAATTCATATTTATATTTATAAATTACCCTTTAATAAATAGATTTCTTAGAGGACTGTATATGCCGCTCAAAGGGAGTAGCCTCTATGATGTCAAGCACCTCTTTTGCCCACATTAATATAGGACTTTCCTTATACTCATACAAATACAAGTTAAACCCAATATATATATCATTTCCATCTGCCTCATCGCCCAATGAGTAACAACTCATTATAGTTTCTTTCACCATTTTCCTGGCGTATTTATCATATTTAAATATACAGCGATTTACAGGATTTTTAAGAAGGCGAAACAGTTTTTCGTAGAACTTAAGAAGTGGCCTGTAGTAGTGCATTTCTTTGTAGTCTTCTGTCTTATCTGGCGACGAGTTGAGGATATTGTTTATAGACATCGTTATGCTGTTATATACTGTTTTCACGACCAGCATATGATGTAACATCGCGTAATCAGAAGGGAACTTCGCATACACCCTCTCACCAGGAAAGGACTGGAGGACAGCTTGGTTTAGGACAACTCGTTCAAGAGGCAAGATGAATTTATTGATCTCATGCTGAAGCACATCTCCAGGCAGGCAATCAAAGTGAGATGGCATTGTGTGTATAGGGGGACTAAAAAAAAGGGGTTATAGTTTTTTCATTTTTTATGTAGTTCTAGCGCCAGAAGTAATTATACGCCGAACGGGTGTTACCATGCATAAATCTGCTAAAGTTGTCATACTCTTTTCCAAAGTAGTTTTCTGGGCGAGTCCTATAGAGTTCTTCAAGGGTGATATTTTTTCGTTCTGCAAGAATCTTCAGGCACTTCATGTGAGAGGGCACGCGGTTGCCTTCATAGGTTTTGTGTTCGTATCGGTTGTAGTATCCATAACCAGTGTCGCAGAACCTGACTGCATACTTCGCACGCGTTGCCGGCCAGTGGTTTTCGGCTTCTCTGGGAGCACGACAGGCCTTCTTGATGTCTGAGCAATACCACTCATTCGTCATATTCTCGAGCGAAGCAACCTTTCGCCAGCTGTCACAGCAATCGCACTGAACCCAATTGTCTACAGCAGGAGCAGCAGAGGGGCTAGAATCCTCTTCAGTTTCAGCATCATCATGTGCCTCAGCATCATCAGCATCATGAGCATCATGAGCCTCATCAGCATCCTCATGAGCATCATGAGTATCCTCACCCTCGCCAAACCCATTCCGCACATTGTACAGGCAACCGTAGCCGTTGCACGCGAGTTCGCCATGATCCATATACGACGCACCACAGATTCCGCAACTGTTCTCAAGAAGCGTGTCTGGCTTTTCCTCTAGCTGTGGAGGCTCGCAAAGAAAGGGCGATGGTGGAGAGTGTGGAAGGAGTGGATACGAACCCTTTAACACAGATGCCAGTTGTTCCTTTTGACTATCCGTCATGTTTTCCTTATTCATCACAATGATGTGGCACGCGAGGTCAAGGATGTCTTTGCTATTGGTCATGAGGCTTACGATGGCTTCCATTTTGGGGGGACTGATTTATGTGCCGTGTGCGATTTCAATTTTTTTTGGGTCTTATTAGAATGGAGCTGGCGAAGAGGCTACGTCCAATTACAAAAGAAGAGGCAAAGAATGCGTATGATGAGTTAAAAGAGGTGACCTGTAAAAACATTGGGAAGTACTCGCGTATTGGGTTAAAGTTTTTGGATCATTTCTTTCTTGCTCATCGTGTAAAGGCAAAGACCAAGCACGGCATATCATTTGCAGGCTCGCTGAAAGATAAGGTTATGATGGATTATATTGACGGTAAGATTGAAAAGATAAAGAAGGTGAGGCTGAGTGATTTGAACGAAGAAGAACTTTTACGCCAAAGATACAGTGTCTTTCAGCTTTACTATGGCACAATCAATCAATTTCGTCCTACCGAAGTCATACGAGTCTATTGTGCCTTGGAGCCAAAGGTGGGTGTTCTTGATTTCAGTGCTGGGTGGGGTGGCAGATGTTTGGGGACGATGGCGTATGGCGTTCCGTATATTGGAATAGATGCCAATAAGAACATGGAAAAATCGTATAAAGAGATGATTGAGCTAGTTAAGCCTGTGAAAGATGTTAAGATGATTTTCAAGCCATCTGAAACGGTTGACTTCTCCAAATTCAAGTATGATCTTGTGTTTACGAGCCCTCCATATTTCACTCTGGAAGAATACGAGAATATGCCTGAATATGGATCAAAAGATGGCTTCATAGACAAGTTCTTTCGCCCTGTTGTTACGAATGCGTGGAAGCATTTGGCATATTCCGGTCACATGGCACTCAATATGCCGAAAGATATGTATGATGCTATCAAGGGCGATTTACCACGTGTATGGAAAAAGATGCTTTTACCCATTGCGAATAGACACCCAACGAACGCCATCACTGGCAAGGCGATAGGTGAAACGAATTCGAAGGAAAGAACGGAGGTCATATATGTATGGAAAAAGCTGAGGACTCAGACGAGGAAGGTTGCTAAATAACGTGAACTGCCAAATTTAAGAATCCCTCACTACGCTCGGTGATTCTTAAATTATTAGCAGTTCACATCATTTCCGAAATTTATAAATTCAAGAACTTGCGTTCTTAAATTTAGAAATTGACGGTAATTTGACCCGGTACGATGCCCATCGTACCTAAAATTGATTATGGTCTAATGTTAGAATGGAAGTAATGGCACAAGATACTGGTAAGTTTCGTAAGAACACAAAAGATCAGTATTATACGAAATCTTCAGTGGCAAAAAAATGTGTGGATAAGATTCTTGCCACTTTACCACAGACAAACACGTATCAATGGATTGAACCTTCTGCTGGAAATGGAGCATTCTTGAAGATCTTGCCAGACACGTTTGATAAGCTTGGTATAGATTTGGAGCCGAAGTCTTCCAATATCGAGCAGGGCAACTTTCTTGATTGGGCTCCTATAAGTGAAAAGAAGCGGGTATTCTTTGGAAATCCTCCATTTGGTCGCCAAGGGTCTTTGGCGAAATCTTTCATAAAACACGCGGCTCAATACGCTGATATCATCGCATTTATTCTACCACGTTCGTTTGTAAAGCCAAGTATGTCGCGAGCATTCCCTTTGAAGTTTCATTGTATTCATAGCGACGAGTTAGAGAAAAACGCCTTTGAGGTAAATACTGTGGAATATGATGTGCCGTGTGTATTTCAGATCTGGGAGAAGAATGTTAAAGATAGGATTGTGGCAGAGGCTGTGAAAGAGGATGGGTTTGAATATGTAAAGCATGGGCAACCCTTTCATATCGCCTTCAAGCGTGTTGGTGGACTTGCTGGTAAATGCTATCCTTTTGCAACGGGTTACAATCCTCAGTTCCACTACTTTCTGAAACTGGAAGAGGCGTATATCCCCTTTATAAAAAATATTATTGAGAAAGTAAATCTACATACATTTCCCAGTAATACGGTTGGTCCTCGCAGTCTTTCTAAAGGGGAGGCGAATGAGGTGCTGAATCAGGTGCTGGAACAGTCTTTGTGAACACTCTGGGTCCAGACTCAATCACCTCTAACACATTTCCACCCCTAAAACTTCCACTCGTGCTCTGCTCGATAATCCTGTCAGGGTTCTCTTTGAGGAACGTCTGGAAACGATTGAAAGAGCATTGTAATCTACTCTGTTGGCTATTACACTTGATATCAAGATGGATGGCTCCAGACATAGGTTGAATACTGTCTCTGATAGAATACATTTTTTGATACTCTTCAGCAGTGGGGGACCGCTTTTGAGGCACTGCCTTGATAGCCGTATCAAGTGTGACAAGTTGGTCTTTTGTGATTGACCCAAATAACAGTTTACCAGAGTTGGTTAAATTCACCTCTGTTATACTGACAAGGATTTTTTTGTCGTCACATTGCTTGTAAATGACGACCGTCATGTGGAATGGTTTTCCGCTGCTAACTGCATTATAGAAATTGAGGCAAGATCCCATACAAACTGCATTCTCTGAACCCGTTACCTTTATTGAAAGATCAGCGGGATCTTTACGGTTGAAAGCACGCGGGAGATCGCTCTTGCTAGTATATTTAATCTTCTTCAACTCATCCTCAGTAACACCATACACGTTCCGTAGAAGATCTTTCTCCCAGATGAATCCGTGCTTTTGGACTTCAGACCCCTTGGACCCCTTGGACCCCTTGGATGTGGGGATCCCAGCTTCCTTGCGGATTGATGCGATGAGGTCATCGATGAGTGAGAGCTTCTCCTCTAGGGTCAGGGTGGAGATGAGCGCGGACATTTCGTTGGTAGTCATCTTGTAGGACTTATTACGGCGCACCCAGCGGAATCAATTTTTTTTTGGTATTTAAAGATGGGTGAATGATGGGCGCGACGGGTGCGACGGGCCCTAGGTCATAAAAAAAAGTTTTGTCTTTGTTTTTTGGGGTTTGGTCTTATTGTCTTTGTTTTTGGGGTTTTTTGGGGTCTTTTACCACGGCCCTGAGGTGTTGAAGTGGGCGTCGAACGCCTCTTTGATGGAGCGACCCTTGTGCTTGCCGCTCTCCACCATGATGTAGGCCCAGCCACTTCCAGGCTTCGTGGGCTGCGGGTGGTTGTCGGTGATGCGCGACGCGTGGGCCTTGCCCAGGGCGTGGGGGCTCGTGTAGAGAGTGCCGTTGACGAGGAAGCCTTCAGGCACAATGGTGCCCGTCCACTTGTCACCGAGGCTCTCCACGCTGATCGTCGTCGACGAATCGAGCACTTCGCTGCAGAGTGCCTCGATCTTAGAGCGCACACTCTTCGTCGCCATTTGCACCAGGTGTGCCTCCACCGCCTGTGCCTTACGAAGTTGGTTGTCGCAGCACGCCGCCTCGTCCTCGGCAAAGATGAGCTGCTTGTTGATCTCATCGGCCTTAGACTGAGTCTGCTCAACCAACGTCTTGGCCATCTTCAAGGTCTCCTTCATCTTTTCGAACGTCGCCTGCATTTGGTCATACGCCTCCTGCGCGTACACCGTGTTGATGCGGGCGATCTCGGCCTCAGGCCGCAGGCGCATGACCTCTCCGCCCCACGACGTGAGCTCGGCACTCGCATCAGCCGTGGTCTTCTTCGCCTGGGACATCGTGATGGAAGACATCTTGCGTGTGTGTGTGAATTGTATAGTCTAGTCTTGAAGCTGGACTTGCCGATTCAGGCAGTTTCGAAATTCAATTTTTATTAGAGGATGAAGACCCCCATAAGACCCCTGAAGACCCCCATAAGACCCCTGAAGACCCCCATAAGACCCCTGAAGACCCCCACTAAGACCCCTGAAGACCCCATACGACCCCATCTTCAATCTCCAATAAAAATTGAATATCAAAATGACCCATAAACCGAGTCCAGCTTCAAATACTCTTACACAAAGACACGCAATCACGAACACTCACGAAGACTCACTAAGACGAAGATGTCCTCCTCGCTCATCTCCCGCATCGCCACGCTCGAGGCCGAGGTGAAGTCCCTCCGTGCCGTCGCTCCCCTCAGCGTCTTCACCGAGAGCCTCAAGGCTGCCTCCGCCGAGGAGATCAAGGCGTGGATGGACGTGTGCAACGAAGTCTCCTCCAAGTATCTCCAAAGCGAGGTCCCCGCGGCGAAGTCCAAGAAGGTGCCGAAGGAGCCGAAGGAGAAGAAGGAGAAGCGTGCCGCGACGAACCCCACGGGGCCCGCCGAATGGAACGCGTTCGTCCGTGCCACGTGGCACGAGATGGCCGCATCCGCCGGCGTTCTTTACGAGGGCGACGATCAGGTCTTCAAGAAGTCCGCCGCAGCGGCGGGTGTCTCCTACCAGAACGCCTTACAAGAGGCGAAGAAGCGGAAGGCCGGCATGGAGGGGGTCAAAGCGCCGAAGACCGTGGCGAAGACCAGCCTTGAGATGGTGAAGGCGAAGGTGGCGGCGGCGAAGGCTGCGTCCGTGGTCGCTGAGCCCGTCGCTGAGCCCACGGCACCCGTAGCGGATTACTCGGTGCAGCTTGGGATGGGGTGGGTAATGATCCCCGTTGATGATGGTCAGGGATGGCATGACCCCAAGGACAACAACATGGTCTATGATCTCAATGGAGACGGCCCGATTGGGGTCTATGACACGATCATGAAGAAGTTCATCGCCAGCGAATAAAAAAAACACCAAAGACCCCCAAAAACAAAAATAAAAAAACAAAAAAAACAAAGACAAAATAAAAAACAAAGACAAAAATAAAAAATGAATTTTTTTTGTGCAATTTTATAAGTCCCCCCTGCACAAAATGGCCGAGTGTTCAATCTGCTATTCCGATATTGATGCCACCACTGGAATCACCACGCTGTCTTGTTCGCACTCCTTCCACTTCTCTTGCATCGCCAAATGGTTCACTAAACAAGAAACATGCCCCTGCTGCCGAAAGGAGATGGGTGAGATGGAGGTTCTTCCTGAAGATACGTCAGACGCGGCCTCTGATGACTCAGATGAGAGCGATGCGTCTGTAGAAGAGGTCGAGTTCACGCGGGAAGAGCTTGATGCCTTCTTACGACGCCACGGTGGAAGCCTTTCAGACGCCATGGCACAGGTTGTTTGCTCTGAGTATGCGGGCTTCACGTATGTGGAGCTTCACATGCTTCTCCTCGGCAACACTGGCCATGATCTCTCGCAAGAAGAGTGGGATCAGCTCCTTGCCGAAGGCACAGATGATGATGATGATGACGATGCCGAAGGCACCGATGATGAAGGCACCGAAGGCAATGGCGTTACGAATGATACTCCCTCAGAGTATCTGAGGGGTTTCAGCTTTAGTCGTGGTCGCAATGAGGTAGATGTAGATGCTGTGAACGCTCGTATCTTGGAGTATTACCTCTCTTACCCTCACATGGAGATGGCATTGGTGAATGACGCTCAGTCTAAAAAGGCAGCAGCAAAGATCCAACACGCTTGGCGTAACTACAGCATCCGCAAAGATGCCTTGATCCTCTATCGTTTCTCCAAGGTTTAGATGGTTTCTCCAAGGTTTAGATGCCTCGCATAACGTTAAATATATGAACCCTTTTTGGGTGTAAAGGGTCTTTGCCCCCAAAAAAAATTGAAATCCACACGACCCTTTAACACAAAGTCCCCTCTACACAATGGACACACTCATCTACACAAAGACGAACGACGGAATAACGGTGCGTGACGGTGTGCGGTCCGTCACGTATCATATCAAAGACCAGCTGAAGATGCTCGGTGCTAAATGGCACCAGGGTGCATGGACCTTTCGCGGCTTTCAGGAAATCCCTATGGTCCAACGACTCATGGGGCCGTGCGAGGCGGCTTACATCCGTGCCATGAACGCGAAAGAGGCGGAGTACCAAGCTGAGAAAGCTCGTCGTGCGTGGCTAAAGACGCCAGAAGGTCGTGCAGCCACCGAAGTGGCCAAGAAGGAGCACGTCTTATCACTCTTCACGGCTGGCTGTTCATGGATCTGCTGTGCTGAATGTACGATCATTGACGAGAAGAGACGCCACACAGCGTGTGATGCCCACGCTGAAGACGGCAACAGCTTTCGTGTGAATGGGCGGCTTCGCACAGGAGATTAAAAAACAAACACAAATACAAACACAAAAACAAAAGACCTTTTTTTGCGAAAGATCTGCGAAAAAAATTGAAATCCCTCACGCCCTGAACCAAAAGTCCCCCCTCACAAAATGTCGCACACATACACGCCTGGAACTAAGCTGACGTACTGCACGGATGCCTCTTCCGTGAAGCCCGCTATTCAAGTGATGGTTATCACGGATGGAAACGTCTTTGTGTTAGAAGGCCTTGGAGCAGGAACGATCATGAAGTACGCCGATTGGCTCATAATCGCGGGTTTAGAGCCGATTCCTATGACCACGCCTCTACCCCTGCCGACGCACACCATAGATATCGGCACGAAGTTCAAATGGATGCTGAATGAGGAGACTTACCGCGTGGCCATTCAGACTGCCGACGGTGTTCTTCAGGTCAAGTCTGTGACGGACGGTGCTGGCGATGTCCACAGTGACGCATGCGACTGCGATCGCTGCCTCTATAGCACAGCCCGCCTTCCTCTCAAGCAGACGCTCTTTGCCAATGAGGATTCCTGGCGTGCTTCCCTTCCTCGTGGCGGTATCATCACGACCACCTCAGGCCCGCGTAGCAAAGGCGAACAAATGGCTCAGGCACATAATGAATTTATCGACTCGCGAGACAAACTTCAGGAGTACATGCGTCGTTTCAACGTTCGCTCAAAGGTTGTTGAGCATGGAATTCAATGTTATATGAAGACTCCTGCAGCAGCTCGTATTCGTGCAATCATCGGCGTCAAGGTATATGAGGTGGCACTCAAAGGAGATAAAATTGTGAGCGACATCGCACTTCGCGAAATGGTCCTATTTGCCCCTGTCCGTTTATTCAAAAGTATCGCAGATATCAAACGTGTCCTGGGAACGCCCTCCTTCTACGCTCTGCACTATGGTAGAAAGATCCAACTCCCCAACATGTAAGATACACATGTCCAAATACAAATGCAAAAACCCAAAAACAAAAACAAAAAGACAAAAACAAAAAGACAAAACCCCAAAGACAAAAAAGACCCTTTTTTTAGGTGTAAAAATTGAAACTCGCCGCCTAAACTAACACCCTCTTACACAAATGGCCATACGACAGACAAATGACGATATTCTTATGGGATTGGTTGCCTTCTCATTCATGGCGTTCATGATTGCAACAGTTGATCGTAGCACTGTTGAGTTCTTTCTCTTCTATCTCGCACTAGGAACGTTGATATGTACATTCAACGTGCTCATGCTAGGGGAATAAAATTGAATTCGCAGCAGCCCTGTCCAAAAAGTCCCCACTCCCAAAATGTCCACGCATATGAATAAGCCCAAGAGCCGTTTGATGAAGGCAGCAGAGAAGAAGAACGACATTCTTGTGTCAAAGGTGATGAATGGAAAGGATAGTGTATTTGCTCGCGTAGAGGCGAACCTTGGTCCTCAATTCCGTATTTCTATCTTTGATGGCAAGAGGATTATCCAGGTGTTTGGAATATCAAGGCTCAAGAAGAAGCAGGTTCAAATTAATATTAACGATATCGTCCTCCTTTCTAGCAATGTTAAGGAGGGTGAGGTTGGCGAGATTATTGGCCGCGTTGGCCGTGCAGGAGAGAAGGAGGCTCGTCCCCTTTTGAAAGAGGGACGTATTCATAAGGAGATCTTCTTGCCTATCCAGATTACTGGAGAGTGTGAGGCTCTGGATGATATATTTGAAGAGGCCGAGGGTGAGGACCAGGAGGTGAATCCTGATGATATCTAATTAGAAAACACGATAAAGCTATAACGTTAAAAGCTTTTTTTATTAAAAAGTGATACTTGACAATACCTAAAAAAATCCCACAATGGAACTCGCCTTGAAACGCATACAAACTGTCAAGTCCCTTCTGACAATTGTTGAAGAGATAATTGAATATGACAATGAAGAGGCGTATAAGATTATTGACATCACAGAAATCATTCTGAAACGTGCCAAGGATGGATTGAAGGATGGCGAGGTCCAAGGCGAGGTCCAAGGCGAGGTCCAAGGGCATACCATAAGCGTCGAAGAACTGGAGAATATGTTTGCTGGCACGGAGCCACCCAAGGATGATACATCAGTAATAACAGGGACAACATCCACGTCTCGTAGAAACTTCACATGTTGGGCAAAGACTCTTAATCTTCCAGCGGGTCATTCCCTCTACTTTGGAGATGTTGTCTTCAAATTATCATATGATAAAAAGAACCGTGCCACTCTTACTACACAGATACGCAACGGCAAAACGATTGTTGGATATAGTCCTTCAGGGGTTATCAAGGCATATCTGAATTCAATCGGTTCTGTACAGAAGAATGTGGATGGATGGAAACGTTTGACAATGGACTTGGAAGGAGAGAAGAAGGAAATAGGTTGGATTGAGTGGCTTCAAAGAGAATGGTCTGTAGATCAGTTTCGTAAATTGGATATGCTTGATTAGAGATAAAATTGACGTGGGAACTCTAATCAATTCAAAGTCCCAACATGCGTTCCACATGGCCTCAACCTGGAAACTACTATCCGAAAATGGTGTTTTATGACCTATCTTGTAAACCTGCTGTGAAACCCACACCCCTTGAGCCATTTTGCTATGAGAAAAGAGATATGTATTTGTCCGAGATTAAGAAGGCAAATGATAAGCTAGAGGTGACGTCAAAGCTTGTAGAGAAGATATCAAACGAATTGGCAGACGCTCAAAAATCTGCCAAAGAGAATCGCTGGTCAAAGTCAACTACAAAGATTTCACTTGTAGCCCGCTTACAGAATGATTATACGAAAGCCACTCAACAAGAAGACCTTGCTAAATCCAAAATAGAAGAAATTGAAAAGAAGTATAAGGTATATAATAACCTCGTTGAAATACAAGAGAGGATGGAAAAGAACTATGCCGAGATCTGCGAAGCATAGAACTTCGCGAATCCCGTGTGAATCACACGCGAATCCCGTGTGAATCACACGCGAAATAAAATTTGAAAAAAAACATCAACTATTTTTTATAGTCCCCATGGCACTCCCTCTTACAAATACCGATGCGATTTGCCTGAGAATCAATGAGTTCAAAGATATTAAAAAAATAAGTAAAATGTCATGTGCGATATGCCTTGTCAAAGATAAACACCATGATATGTTCAGTGATGTGAAACGTTGTGTAAGCGGAACGATGCGTTGCGAGGAACACACGATGCAATGTGCGAACTGTTGTCAAACTGTAGATTCTGACGCACAGCTCATCTGCTCTTCGTGTTTTCAAACAGGGCATGGAACCATGTTTAATGAAATCTTATTCAGTTCTCCAAAAAAGAAGCCATGCTTATTTGCAACCTTTAAAGATAACGTATCGCTCGCATGTGGTTGTGCGAAATGTATGTCTGAGACGGCAGAATTCTATTCTATACGTGCCATTGAAGAGGGATACGCTTCATCTCTATCCTCTCCCACCCTCTCTGATGACGATGCTTCAGGGATTCGTATGGGATTTTAAAAATTGAAATTATCAGGGGCCCATGGAGGAAGTCCCCCCAAATGTATTGCAACGCACGTATCTTAAAGGATCTTCATACATTTCCGAATACAACACTCACATACCACACTACGGAACAGTGTGGTGAACAGACTTTAAGGAAGATCGCGATTGATTCTGGAGATAGTCAGATGTCAATCTGTCTATGTTGCTTTCGGCGATACGCCACAAGAATAAAGCCAGAAAGCACGTGGTATGGCTGGTACGACTGCTCGTATCCTTCAAATGCGAGAGTCGTCGGTTCTCAGTGGTATTACGATACCGCGGCCAGTGCAAGTGCAGACGATGCAGATGATGCTTCTGAAGATTCCATGAGCGAGTTGTGTGCAGAGATTGGTGCAATGGTAATTTCACCAGATGAGGTTCCTATACTAGAACTTCCTGTGGAAAAGGTCCAAGCCCCTGAGGAGGAAGAGGTCCCTGAGGAAGAGGAGGTCCCTGAGGAGGAGGTCCCTGAGGCCCCAGCCCCTACAAAAGAAGAAAAGAAAGCAGCCCTAAAGGCAAGAATAAAGGAAATCCAAGCGGTGGCAAGACCAGATAAGATGACACTAAAAGAGATTCAAGCAGCCTTCAAAGAAATAACAAATCTAAAAACACAAATCCATATGCTCTAACCACCTGAAAAAAAATTGAAATTCCCACCCTTTTTTTTCAAGTGTCCCCCCCACCCAATAAAATGAAAACCTCTTACACAATTTCCCAAGCAACGATCGGCTCTTTCATGAGCGGCAAAAACTATAACCGTATGGAAGTGTCTGGTGAGATCATTGACATCTATCCTGGCGTTGGAATCCTAGTAAAGAAGGAGTTCTACACGTATCTTATCGTTGACAACTTTCAAGCTGGGGAAAAGGAATTCTCCCATCATCTCGAATCAATCCCCCCTGAATATGCTGGGCTGACTCTGTCAAAGAAGACGGTTCTCTTCTGGCTGAATGGCACTGGATCAGCAAAGAGTGTTCTCTTTGGCAAGGAAATTCGTGAGAAGCGGCTCATTGATCCCATGTCACGCGAAGGCCTTCTTCTCCCAGTCAAGTTAAGTCCCATCATTTCAGCATTCAATAATATGAATCTCTACACAGGAGACATTCTGGATTTCTATCTTGAGTTTGGAACGCTTCCTGGAGAAAGGGACCGTGGGCATGAGGCACCTCTTCCATACATAGCAATGAACGAGAACGAGTCCAAGCGTCAGATGGATATCTGGCATTTGGAGCGAGCGAAGCTTAATAATGTAGGCATTGATATTCAGGGAAGCTACAAGTATTCTTTCAAGGATTGTGGAAAGATGCTAGTGGTGAGCCTACACGGCGAAGAGATCTCTACGATTCATTTCAGTGATTCAAGTGTTCACAACACTCCCTACTCATCTCCAGCACCAACCTTTGTGTTAAAGAGTAGTATAGAGCAGATTGTTGGATTAGACATCGCCGAGGATACACGCAATCTGAGACACATTAACACTGACAATCTGCATGAAGGAATTGAATCCGCATATTGGTACACGCGTCGTCTTCGTCAGCACACAGGATATCATACGAACCCTGAGTTTATCAGAGCGATGAGCTGGACGGATTCGGCATGGGACGAAATTCAGGCACGCCGTGAGGAGGAGCTTTAGAGAGTCCTTAATGCATAAACAGAAAAACCATAAACAGAAAAAACCATAAACAGAAAAACCCATAAACAATCTTTTTTTAGTAAACACTTAAGTGTTTGCTAATAGAATACTTAGAATGGACAGGGTGCAACAAATGAAGGAGATTCAGAAGCAGGGACTCGAATTATTTATAAAGAAAAACGCCGACTATGGCGACGCCTTCGCCAAATACGGAATCGTCGGCGTTCTCATGAGAATCGAGGACAAGATTCAGAGAGCAATCTCTATTACACAAAAAGGAGTGAATCTGGTGGATGATGAGGGGATTCGCGATACTCTGATTGATTTACACAATTACGCTGCCATGGCTTTGATGCTCTAGGAACCACGGCTTTTCACGCCGTGTATAGACAGTCAGCCCACGATCCTTCTTGGACCCTTTGTAGAAATTTATATATGACGCGAGAGGATCGTCTTTCACATAATAGATTGGATCCATGGCTACTGCAAAGCCAATGCGTCCCCATGGCATGAGGGGTGGAGGATTTTCCTTCAGCCATAATGCGTGTGCCTTACACGAATGTATTTTTCCAGGCCAACGAAACTCGTATTCTTCTGCGAGTGCCAATGCGAGTTCAACCAGCCACATGTAATTCCCCAACGAAGCACGGACCCAGATAGTACAAGGATGATGAAGGTGGACAGGACGAAAACCAGCCTCTTTTACACTAATACGAAGAGGTGCCGTTTCAAATGTAGAAGGGACCGCCAATAACCGATGTGCCTCAGCCAGTTTGATTGAAGATCGTATGGCAAGGAGATGGGGGTACTCACACGTCCAATGTGCCGAGTAAAGCATCTGGCATGCTTCCAATATCATCTTAACCACATGTTTATCACCATGTGCTTTAGCTGCTTCCTTTGGATTTTTGCTTAGAACGAAGATGTTCATATTGGAGGGATTTTTCTGTGTTGGGGACTTTTTCTGGAAAATGCGTGTTCAATATTTATTTTCAAGCCGTTCCAATCGTCAAGTCGTTCCAATTGTCAAGTCGTTCCAATTGTCAAGTCGTACCGTCAGAATATCTTTCAAAAAAGAAAGTGCAGACTCATGTGGATATTCTAGAATGTTATCTAAATATGTCCAGAATTGATGAACAATCACAGGATTTGTAATATAAAGAGATTCCATGATTGTTTTACTACGGAATGCGAGAGGTGGTAGATCCTTCACCTTTTCAGAAAACCAATGATCCTCTCCCTCTTTCACAGGATCATGATCGGCATCAAATTCTCTTGAACAGATTTCCATCATCTTAGAAATCTTACGAATGGTTGAACCACCACTACCTCCTTTCTGAGGACTCCACATCCAAGGTGCTCCCCAGTAATCTCCAACGAATATCTCTGGCTTAATTGGACGACGAATGAAAACATCCATTTGAATCGTTAATACATATTCGGCATCTTCTGCGAAACATTCATAAAAGTCCTTTGATGTTAGAAGTCTATTGTAATCATCTATTCCTTCTTGAACAGAACCAGTTCCAGAAAACGCCTGGACAATTGAGACATTTGCGATCTTATCTCCCAAGAGAGAGTAGATATACTTTTCATTTACATCTGAGCAAAAAATATACACGGCCATATTGGGATTCGCCCAAGCAATATTCTTTAAGATAAAATCAAAATTAGGATGACAGCGTCGCTCAATAATGGCATATACATTCTTGGAATTGAGAGGAGGTGCGTAGGATTTCCATGCCTCATTCAGCATTGGATAGTGATTCATGGCCAAATAGTTGTAAATATAAGGCTCTAGACGATTACGCAAATGAGGCATACGCGTTTTAAGTTCCAATGGACCACCCTTTAGCTCAGCTTTTATAATTTCTACAATGGACTCGATGGACATTGTATAAATATGTTAAACGTATTTTAGACCTAAAAAATGAACTTTTGTCCTAGAGTTTTAAAAGTCCCCAAATGAATGAACAGATCCTCTCTTGTCTGGTTGATGCCGATTCTTATAAGCGTTTACAGAATATGAATGATAAGGTTGATGCATCAATGAGCTATGGTGAATTTATACAGTGGAATCTCAATTGTTTGTATGAACTTACCATGGAAGAGATTCAACAGGTGGATGCTGTTTGCCAACTGATTCATAACGACCGCATAAGCCTTATTGAGTTAGAGCATTGCTCTGAAGCAGATGCAGGTGGAATATACTTTAACATCTATAAACGGTTGTGTATCTGTGGGGCTAGGTGATGTTTCTAAGTCCAATCAATCATAATATATTCTTCGGTTCTTCCCTGCCTTACATCAATAAACGAGAGAAGTATATTATCCATTGTCGTAATATCATACTCTATGCCGTCTCTGCCTCTTGCCATAGACACCTTTTTGTATTCTACAGAACAATCTGGAAAGAGTCTACGAAGATGCGTTAGAATCTCTTCCATATGCTCTCTTACATACTCCCTTGGAATATTTAAATCATGATAGTATAATGTATTACTATTTGAAGGCAGCTTACTAGAATTATAAGACTTATTTATCATATTAATTTTATAGAAAGTTTCTCTAGTCCGTTCAGCAAAACGCACTGTCTCTTCATAAAGTTGTTTAACGACTGAGTTTATCATGAGAATATGAGCCTCTTCATCCTTCGCACCCTTCAACTCACGCATAGCGTCACGAGAGAATGGTGTAAGCGACATTTTTAGTGACTTAAATTAAGTCAGTAAAAAATTCAATTTTTACACTTGCCGTCAGGGCTTTGATTCTTAAGTCCAATCAATCATAATATATTCTTCGGTTCTTGCCTTCTCATTAACAATATATTGGCCAATTGATGATACATCATATTCTATACCACCCGTTGCTAATGTTAGGTTTTTGTATTCTACAACAGAATCTGGAAACAGAGGCTGAAGAATCCGTAGAATCTCTTTCATGTTTTCTATGATAAACTCTTTAGACAATCCTCCAACCCCATAAGGACTAATATGCACTTTATATTCAGTGACTTCACTTACTTCGGCAAATTTTATAGCATTCACATAGATTGCCTTAATAATCGCGTCTATTTTGGCACGCTTAATCTTATTC
>SXGQ01121345.1_pt1 | contig 17139 bp, 17 predicted proteins | sample 3178371 | NCBI WGS metagenome assembly SXGQ01 (sample SAMN11356859, study PRJNA531348) | freshwater metagenome | isolation source: freshwater sample F1-20 | place: China: Fuxian Lake, Yuxi | collected 2017-12-25 | reverse complement strand
TCAGGGTCTTCCGGTACATCGGGAAGTTCTGGTTCATCAGGAACTAGTGGTACATCTGGATCAAGTGGAAATACAGGAAGTAGTGGATCAAGTGGTAGTTCTGGTTCATCTGGTTCATCGGGAACATCAGGAAGTTCGGGTTCATCAGGTACATCGGGCACATCAGGAAGTTCGGGTTCTAGTGGTTCTTCTGGTACGTCAGGAAGTTCAGGTTCTAGTGGTTCTTCTGGTACATCTGGTTCTTCAGGTTCTAGTGGAACCACAACAATCACAAATGCTGCCGATAATAGAGTAATGACAAGTGTTGGAGGTGTCACTTTAAATGCTGAAGCTAATTTTACATTTGACGGATCTCAATTATATGTAAGTGGAACGAACAATGGGTCCACACCATTATTAGATTTGAGAGCATCTGGCACAGGAACATTCCAAAGAGGTGTAAGAATGTTAAATAGTGGTATGGCTGCTGGTGATCATATTATGTATGCACTTGGTCAAGCCGATGGTTCTCGAAACATGGGACAATTCTATTTCCAATATAATGGTGCGGGTTCAACGAGTAACAGAATATCTATGGGTTTACACTCAGTAGATGACGTTCTTAACATTCTTGGAACAGGTTTCGTTGGTTTGGGTACCACCAACCCAGGATATAGATTGGAGGCTAATGGTGATGTAAAAGTAACTGCAGGTGCTTTAGGTGTCAATGTCAACCCATCTGCAACAGACGGTAGAATTGATGCGGGTAACGATGTTATTGCATATTCATCAGATAGAAGATTAAAAACAAACATTGAATTCATAGAAAATCCATTAGAGAAGGTTTTAAAACTTAGTGGATTCACATATAATTGGAACGAATTAGCAAAAGATGTTGCTAAGTTTAACACCGAAGAAAGATTGGTTGGTGTATTCGCACAAGATGTCAAAGAAGTTCTACCTGAAGCCGTAAAATTAGCTCCATTTGATAATGATGGTACTGATAAATCTAAAAGTGGTGAAGAATATTTAACCGTTCAGTATGAGAAAATTGTTCCATTATTAATTGAGTCTATAAGAGAACTATCTAAAAAAATTGAAGATTTGGAAAACATAATAAAAAAACACAATCTTTAATATTCATTTATAAATTAATTTGAGGTATACTATCAAAATAAAACTGAAAACATAAGTATTTATATAAAAACTAGTTAATTACAATGGGTTTACTACCAGCAACCGGTTCGGAAATAAGTATAGGAAAAGTTGCGGCAGCATTAGGTCTGATTACGGGGTCAGGTAACGCCGCTGCGGGTCAAAATATTGGTTTAAACTCAAGTTTGGGTGTCGGTCGTAACAGAGCGTCTACGGTTATTGCAAGTATCACATCAGGCTCACAAACACAGGAGTCATCAGATTTTGGAGGATTGTCAACACCACAGGATTACGTTTAATTTATTCACAATTTCATTTTTTTTTCGTATATTAACTCAATGAACTTGAGTTATAAACCATTTCCATCCAAATATAATTTATTCTACATAAAGTGGTCATCCGTCGATCATGATAAGGATAAACTCGTGGAGCTTATTAAAAGAATTAAAAAACTTAAATTTTTATCTATTTTCTCAAGACACGCAAAAGAAGAGTATGAAATTTTGGTTGAACTATATAATGGTTTAGATGAGGAAACGGTAAGGGGGATTTTAAATAATGATGAGAATATTTCAAGGATTTCAACCATAGAAAAATGGGCGAGAATTGGTGCAATTGAAATTGTTACGACAAACACATTTTCTAAAGAAACATACTCAGTAGTAAGTCACCTGCCAATAAAAGACTACCAATTATTTTCTAAAAGAATTCAAGAATTAATTCGATTAGCAAAAAATTTAACAAATCAAGAAGACGTAGTTTCAAATAATACACCTGGATTATGAGAAAAAATTTATATAAATCATCACTATGGAGTGGTAAAAACAAGAAGTTATCAATTCTTGTTCCAACAAGAGATATGGTTCACACACATTTTGCATTTAGTCTATCTCAATTATATAAAACAACTAGTGATGTTATTGACACATACCTCTTTTTCGACTCAAGCAGTATTCTACTAAACCAAAGAGAAAAATTAATTGAGGAGGCCAAGTTAATTAATTCAGATTATGTGTTATGGTTAGATAGTGACATGGTTTTACCATCAACCGCAGCAATCAGACTATTAGAACATAACCAAGATATAGTCGGATGTAATTATTTGAAAAGAACAAAACCATTAAAACCCGTTGCATATAAGAATATTGAGGATTGGGATAGTTTTTTACCCCTAACAATAGAAGAAAATTTAGTTGAGGTTGAGGGTGTTGGAATGGGTTGTATATTGATGAAAACTGAAATTTTTAACAAGATTAAAAAACCATATTTTGAATTCACATACAACGAAAAATCGGATGATTGGTTAGGGGAGGATTTTAATTTATTAAAAAAATTAAGAGAGGTTGGTTATAAAGTATATATTGATACATTGTTGAGTTCCGAAATAAAACATATGGGATTATATGCGTATGGAACAACTAAATAAAATAGGATTTGGGATTTTATGTTTTGGAGAAAAAAAATATTTTGACGGAACAGTAAAAAAGTTAAATACATTACTCAATTTGGGATTTAAATGTTATGTACTCACAGATAATCCCGAATTTTTTTATACAAAATACACACCCTTATTGTTAACAGTATTAGAGTACAATAGACAATATAAATCATATCATGATAAAATTTTATTGGTGAAGGAAATTCTAATAAAACAGGATACGGCAATCATACTCGATGCAGATACAAAGTATAATATCGATTTCACCCCTCTTACCGAATTGAAAAAATATAATTTCAAAGAAGGTATTAGTTATATAGAAAATCTCTCAAACCATAGAGTAAAAAAAACCACAATTAAAGATTTAGATTTAATGTTAAAAAATGATTGGAAGATGTACTACGCTTTCGTTAATTCTAAAATCGGAGATTTTGTTGAAAGAGAAACGATATGGGAACATTTTTTGGTCTTTAAAAAATATGATTACTCAGAATTTTTTAGGTGGTATGAAAAACTACAAATTATCAAAGAATATTGTGATATTTTAGAAAATAAAGAAATTGTGGGTGCTGGAGAGGGAATAACAATGTCCATATGTTCAATGGTCACAGGTGTACCGTTAAATAAGGATTTAGATTTATTTGAAAAGGTAAGAGATTTAATAAATTATGAAGGATAAGACAATATTAAATCAAGAATTTATTGAAAATAATATAACCACAAACAATGGTGAAGACGTACCCTATTTGTGGACACACGGAGGTACCAAATTTCACATGGGAGACGGTATGTTGATATATTCACTCATACAACATATGAGGTCAAAGGTGTGTGTTTGTATTGGTTCTGGCGGTGGGTTCATACCGAGAATTATGACACAAGCAAGAATAGATTTACATAAACAAAAAATATTTGAGGGTAATCCTGATTACAATTGGGGAGATATTGGTGTTACATATTTAGTTGACGCTTGTAATGGAATTGGAGGACCTAATGATGTTGATGATGAGAATTCATTTTTCAGAAGTAATTTTCATCCAAGATTTATTAAATCAACATCATCAGACGCATATCATGATTTTTTTGTTAGACAAGATATAAAAATAGATTTTCTTTATATTGATGGTGATCATTCATATGAAGGGGTTAAAACAGATTTTGATTTATACTCTAATTTACTTACAGATAATGGTATAATCGTTATACACGACACAGATTCAGAATATGAAAAATCTTTAATCATTACTGAGGACGCGAAGAAAGACCACCACAGATTTGATGGACCATCAAGGCTCATAAAAGAACTACAAAAAAACAAAGAGTGGAACTTGATTAATCTCTTTAATTTTCGTAAATTATCAACAAAACCAACTTCTAGTGGAATTACGTTGATAAATCGAAAAAGATGATTAGATTACTTACAGTTATAGGTCACGGCACAAATTTAATAAAACACCATATACATCATTACTCATCATATGTTGATGAGATAAATTACATTGTTTATAATACTGATAAAAACCCCAATTTACATGTTGAGGTACAAGAACTTATTAAAGATTTTAAACATGTAAAAATCGTTAAAACTCACCATGATAGAATATTTGATTGGGAAAGAGTTACCATGCTCTATAATTACATAACAAATAGACAACCAAACGATTGGTGGGTCATATCAGATATTGATGAGTTTCACTTATATCCTGAAAATAAAATAGATGGAATAGTTGATGAATGTGAACAAAATGGGTGGGACATAGTAAGAGGAGGATTTATAGATAGAATCGGCCCAAATGGTGAATTTTCAGAATTAAAAGACAACGAATATATATTTAAACAATTCCCAAACGCTGGGTTTTTTAGGTATCCATTAAGTAACGCTAATCCAAATAAAATTTGTATTATGAAAGGTTATGTCGAGATAACCTCTGGTCAACATTACGCGAAAATAGAAGGTCAAACCACTTGGAGATGGCAGGGATGGAATCATCCTTTAATTAACCCTAAAAACCACGTTCAGGTCCATCATTTTAAATGGGACTCAACGTCAATTGAAAGAATTAAATCGGTTTTTGATAATAAACAAGAATATTCATATTCTAATGAATATGGAATTATGTATAATGCAATAAGGAAGAACAAGTTTAAAATTAACATAGACGATTCCTTGTTTTTGTTCCAAAAAAATTGTATATTAGGTCATTATGAGGAATACTCAAAATGGGAAAATTTAATTAATAAAATCAAATCAATATGAGCGAAACTAAAAAAACAGAGAAAGATTTTCAAGAAGAATTATTACTATTTGAACAAAGAAAAGTAAAAGCACTTGAAAAAATTGCCAATTCACTTGACGCCCTTACCGTATGGTTCGAGGAAATAGACAAGGACGAGTGGAGCAATAGAGTTCAGTACTACTTAGCCGAATTTCACAATAAACTTGTAAAAGGTAGTGATGTGGCGCAAGATGACGTACCTGCACCAAAAAAAGTAAGTAAAAAATAATGTCTCATAAACTTGGAATAATTGTACCATATCGAAATCGTTATCAACAACTTTCTACATTTAGAAGAAATATTAAAAAACATCTATCTGACAAAGATTTAAAATATGAATTAATAGTTGTTGAACAAGATGATTCCAAAGCATTCAATAGAGGTAAACTATTGAATGTTGGGTTTATTTATGCCAAGAAACTAAAATGTGATTACGTCATTTTTCATGATGTTGATATGTTACCTATCGAAGTGGACTACTCTTATTCAGATATTCCATTACATATGTCAACTGATTTTATTGAGACTGAAGAATTTAAAAGAATAGTATTTGACGAATATTTTGGTGGAGTCACATTGTTTCCTAAAAATATGTTCGAACAAATAAATGGATATTCAAATAAATATTGGGGGTGGGGTTACGAAGATAGTGATTTGTTACATAGATGTAAATTGGAAAAATTACCACTTTTAAAAAAAGAAATAAAACAAAAAGGTGGAAATGTTGCATCATTAAAATTCAACGGAATTAATTCATATGTAGAATCTAATAATATTTTTAACTTACTATACAAGAATACTATTTTCATTAGTTTTAATCCATCAGAATTAAAAATGAATCATGAAGATAATGATGACATATATGCAAGTTTTGGTATACCAGGATATGATTTTTTAATAGGTTTTACTTCATACTCAAGATATGTACTTCAAATTTTTGATAGTAATAATGACATTATACATTTGGAGTCTAACATATCAACAAATTACCAGACAAACATTGCGATTACTATCGATACATATGAAAAGGAAATAAGAATGTATCAAGATGGTGACTTAGTTGATTCTAAAAAGTTTAAAAAATTAAGAAATTATTTTGCCGCACAAAAAAAGTTTTATTTAGGATCAAGTAATCCCAATAGAAGAAGTAGTCCTAAATTTTTTAATGGAACAATAAGTAATTTTGTTGTTTATTCTGATATTTTAGAGGATGAAGAAATAAAAGAAATTTCAAATAATCAATATTTTGGACTCTTACAAAATTTTGGAAAATATAAATCAGATTACAGAGTTATACTATACTATGATGCAAAATTCATAAAAGGGTATAAACTTATGGATTTAAGTGGTAACGGGAATGATGGAATAATTCATAATTGTGAAATTGTTGGCGAATCTTATGGTGATGTAAAATTTATTGATGTACCACATAGAAGAAAGGGCGTTTTCGAGTTATTACCACACGAAGAAAATGGATATGTTGGGAATGGTTGGAAAAGTGACTTAACGAGATATAATCAATTAAGGTTTTATAATGAAACAAAAAATGATGGATATGATTATAAAAATGATGGTTTAAATGATTGTGAGTTTGTGGAGCATTCACATGTAAAAAATAATAATGATACACATATAGTAGTTGGAATATGAAAAAACTAGGAATCTGTATACCATATAGAAACAGAAAAGAACATATAGAACAATTAATACCAAGATTAACCGAGTATCTTAATGGTAAAGGAATTCCTCACAAGTTTTATGTCGGACATCAAGTAGACGAAAAATTGTTTAATAGAGGGGCAATGAAAAATATTGCAGCACATTATGCTTTTAACGATGGATGTGATTACATAGCGTGGCATGATGTTGATATGGTTCCTCATAATGATTCTTGTGATTATTCATATCCCGAAATAAATCCAATACACATTGCAACAGGGTTGTCGAAATATAATTACGGATTAGGGTATGATCAATACTTTGGTGGTGTGGTTCTTTTTAATAAAGAACAGGTAGATAATACTAACGGATATTCGAATGACTATTGGGACTGGGGACAGGAGGACGATGATTTATTTTGGAGATGTTACTATGAAGGTTATACCACAGGTAAAGTATATAAGACATATAAAAATAGAATTGTTGCAAATTTTAACGGGTCAACTTCATTCTTCACTTCAAATATAACAAGAGAAATAAATAAATGTCTTAATGAGGACCATACTATTTCCATCTTATATAAATCAGAACAACAACACGATAAACATCCAATATGGTTAGTGGGGGATAAAGAGAGAAGATTTATAGAATATCCATTAATCAGGAAAGAAGGGTCTTGGACTTGGGGTTTATCTTTTAATAACTCACGAGCAGTTACTATGGTGTGTTTTGATAAAGATAATAATCATTATTACAATTGGGCAAAAAGATTTGAAAATCTTTGGACTTGGGTAACGATGTCATATAATAGTGAAACTAAAGAACAATTTCTATTTGTAAATAATGAATTGATTACAAACAAAAGTGGTATTAAATTAAACGAATCCTTTCCTATTGAAGGAGAACTAAAAAGACATGAACCAAACAAACCATTCATCTTTGGTTTCTGTAGTCACCTAAACACACACTATAAAGGAAAAATATCAGAGATAAAAATATATGATAAATTTTTTGATAATTCTTTAGAAATCTTTAACGAAGAAAATGACGAAAATCTCAAACTTCATTACGAGTTCACTAGAGGACAAATTGAGTTATCCCAAGACTTAGAATGTAAAAGTAATGACTTAAAATTTACACAAGAAGATATCGAAGTTATTGATAATATTTTACCGTATAGAAGAGAAGGAATATTCGATTGTCTGTTTCACGTTGATGAGGGTTATGTAAATGGGGAATGGGCTAAGGGTGAGACAACCGCACGTAATGAAAGACGATTTGTTACAGAGATGCAACAACAAAAAATAAGATATAAAGAAGAAGGGTTTAATAAGATTACTGAAGTTACTGAAATTGTAGACATAGATGATACGTTATATCCAAACACGGTGTTCATAAATACAAAAATGAAATGAAAATAAATTATAAAAAACCCAGACAGATAAGACCTAAATCTTATTCGTATAATTTACTGACCGATACAAGTTTTACTATCACTATGTCATTCAAAGTGGAGAAGACTTTCAAACAAGACAAAAAAATTGGGTTTTTAGGTATACCTGGTAAAAATTTCGGTATCAGTTACGATTATGAAGTTAACACTTTTGTATTTGAATTTTGGACAAAAGATGACCAAGGAGACCTTCATTTCAATTGTCATAAAGATTATGATATAACAATAGATGAAATTAGAAATGGAATTGTAATATCGATTGCATATGATTTGATAAATAAGACATTTAAGTTATATAAAAATTATGACATTTTATTTGACACTATTGAAATTAAAAAAAACCATACGTTACTAAGAGAATATTATAAACAACCAATCTATATCGGTTGTCACAAAACCTCATCATTACTTCATGGTTGCTACACGGAAATGGATATTCAAAGTTTTACTGTGTACAACGACGTGAATGACCTTACTAACGATAAAATGATTTGTAATTTAGATTTATCTGTTGATGAGAATACCAAAACAATTATTGATACAACGGGAAATGGTAATTACTCAGAATTTATAGATGTTGAGGAGTTTACTGAAATGGTAGATTTTGATAAAACAAAACAAAAATTAAATTCTGTTGGGTGTGGGTTTTGTTTGGCGAAATGGACACAGGTCACGATGCATTTACACAATGGTACCACACACTCTTGTCACCACCCTGAACCACATAAAGTTAAATTAGGTGAATTAAAAAGAAACCACACCGCATTACACAATAGCTTAACGAAAAAACAAGCGAGAAAAGAAATGTTAAATGGTGAAAGACCTAAAGAATGTAACTATTGTTGGAATGTTGAAGATAACAGTAATTCATTTTCTGATAGAATATTTAAATCCGCAGAACCATGGTCAGAACCACATTTTGATGAGATTGCAACTTCTGATTGGAGAGACAACTATGTACCAAAATATGTTGAAGTAAATTTTTCTAACACTTGTAATTTTAAATGTGCATATTGTGGACCAGAGTACTCATCAAAATGGATGGAGGAAATTAATGAATTTGGTGCGTATAATTTAAAGACATTTCAATTCAACGGGACCAAGAGAATGGATGAAAAAAATACGAGACCGTTTAGACACTCAGATAAAAATCCATATGTTGAGGCGTTTTGGAAATGGTGGCCAGAATTATATAGGAATTTAGATACCTTTAGAATTACAGGTGGAGAACCACTTTTATCTAAAGATACTTGGAAAGTATTAGATCACATTATTGAAACAGAATCACCAAATACAAATTTAAAATTATCCATCAACACTAATTTAGGTGTTACAGATGATTTGATTGATAGATTGATTGAAAAATTAACAAGGATTATAAACGAAAAAAGAGTTAAGGAGATTGTCATTTTTACTTCATGTGATGCGTATGGTAAACAATCAGAATTTACACGATACGGAATGAACTTTGATAGACTTTTTAGTAACATTGATAAAATTCTAACGTGTTTAGAAACGATTACCATTGTTGTAATGTCAACTTTCAATATGTTCAGTGTGTTCTCTTACGAAGAGTTAATAAAAAAAATTCACAAATTCAAAATAAAACATTTTAATGTAAACAGAGTTTGGAATTCTGCGATTATTTTGGACACATCATATCTCAGACATCCACCGTTTATGAGTTTTAGAATGTTAAAGGATTACATAGATGTTGAAGTTTTTGAAAGATGGATTAAGTATATGAAATTTAACTCTACCTATAGAAGTTTAAACTTTTACAAACAACAAACGATTGATGATGTTGGTTTTTCTACACAAGAGATAGAAAAAATAGTAAGAATCAGAGATATTTTTGTTGCGGATTTCGAAACCCCAATTGAACAATTTGATGACCATAAAAAAGATTTGGTTTTGTTTTTAGATGAGTATCAAAAAAGAAGAGGATATAAATGGGAAGAATATTTTCCCGAATTAAAAGATTTTTTTCAAAAAATAGAAAATGAGAATTGAATATAAAAAACCATATTGGATAAAATTTAAATGGGACCTATCAAGTCATCACGACAATCAATATGTTACGGAATTTAATAAATCAGACAATTCAGATTTTGAAAATTTGTTTTTAAATGACTTCACAATAAGCGTAGAATTTAAAATAAAACCAGAATATAAAAAAGACACTATATGTATGGTATTCGGTAAACCCGGTAAGAATATGGGTTTAACTTATAATGAAGAATCAAAATGTGTTGCATTTGAATTTTGGACATCAGATGAAAAGTTTCACTTTATAAATTTAAAGGGGGTTGAGGAACACGAAATCCATAACGGAATAATAGTGACAATACAAAGAATAGGACAAACAATTATTCTTTACAAAAATTTTGAAATTTTTAATACATATGAATTCAGTGAAAATTTTGCCGACGATTATAAAATACTCGGACTTTATTTAGGATGCTCAAGTCCCCAATCGGAAAACGAAAATACAAGGTATTATGGTGAAATGGATATTGAATTTTTCACAATAATTAAGAATCAAATTAAAATTGATGACGTAAAAACAATTCATGAAATTAAAACACAAGAGTTATGTTATAAACCATTTTATAACGATATTCTATGTATATACAACTTTAACACAATAAATAATTTAGGTATAGTTTACGACGAATCAAAAAATACAAATTTTCTCGAAAAAGTACCTAAGGAGTTTATTTCGTAATATCAAAAAAATAACGTATATTTTAAAAAAAATCACATGTCAGAAGAATTAGCAAATTGGAGAGATAAACATTTAAATTCAGTTAGTTGTAGTTTTTGTGCTGCTAAATGGTACAACGTAAGTTTACACCTTGGACACGGTTTTACAAATTCCTGTCACTTACCATTACCACATCCAATTGACGCTGAAGCAATTAAAACAAATCCATCGGCACTACATAATACCGATTTTAAAAAGAGAATTAGAAAAATGATGTTGGAGGGGGTAAAACCCGCCGAATGTTCTTATTGTTGGAAGGTTGAGGATATTGGTAGAAATAATATTGCGGATAGGGTTTATAAAAGTATTATTTATGAAGAACAAGACATTGCGAAATTAAAAGAAATTCCTTGGAACGAGGACATCACTCCAAAAACAATAGAGGTGTCTTTTGATAGAACATGTAATTTCGCTTGTTCATATTGTAACTCAGGATATTCAACAACTTGGGGAAAGGATATTAAAGATAACGGAGCGTATCAAAAATTCAAGACAACAAGTGCGGGTGCATATTATGCTGATGGATCGTGGTCTGAAATATTCGGTAAATACAATGAAAATAATCCATATGTAAAGGCGTTTTTAGAATGGTGGCCCGAACTATCACAAAAGTTATTAGAGATTCGAGTTACTGGAGGTGAACCATCTCAAAGTAGGAACTTTTGGCAGTTTGTTGATTTGATGAAACAATACCCATCACCAAATCTTAGATTTGCAATAAATTCCAATTTAGGTTTAAATGATAAGACACTTAAAAAACTCATCAATGTTACACACGAGGTTGAAGTTAAAGAGTTTGATTTATATACTAGTAACGAATCCTATGGTCCACACGCCGAATATATTAGAGATGGTTTAAATTACGAATTGTGGAGATCAAATCTTGTAAAGTTTATTGAAAACGCGAACTTCAGACAAGTAGTGATTATGATGACTATTAATAGTTTGTGTTTGTTTAGTATCACAGAGTTTTTAGATGATATGTTATCTCTTAAAGCCAAATATGGTACACATAAACCTATTGTAGATTTAAACATCTTAAGATGGCCGGCGTTTATGTCACCTTTAGTGTTACCAAACGAAATTAAGTATGAATTGCACGGCAAACTATCAATATGGTTTAGAAAACATAAAAATAGTAACTTACTAACCGTTGGAGAGAAGGCTCAAATTCAAAGACTTATTGATTATATTGAAGTTGTTAATAGAGGACACAACACAACAGAGTTAGACAACTCTTTACAACATCACGACTTTAAAAGTTTTTATGTCCAATACGATATTCGTAGAAACAAAAACTTCCAACAAACTTTTCCTGAGATAGCCGAATGGTATGACTCATTGGTGGTAGACAACTCAATACCGGATGTTAATGTTACTAACGGTAGAATTACACACTATGAACCAGGTGAGTATATCTCAGATAAAGAAAATTACAATAGTTAATGGAATACAATAAAACATTAAGATGGTTAGAGCCATATGGTGGTTGGTCGGAAAACGATACTGGATTATGTAATAGAATATTCCATTGGGAAATTGCACATGAAATATGTAAACAAAATAATTACGATTTCAAAATAATATTACAACACCTTCATTGGCCTGAATTAGATTTATTATATCTTCCAAATACTGCGACTTTTAAATTTTTAGAATATGAATATGGATTATATCATGAATTTAAATTCCAAAATTTAAGATTTAAAACCGTATTCGATTTACAAAATGAAGATGTAAGATTGGCGTCCAAAATTGACCGAGTTAAGTTGGACAATATGTTTAAAAATAATTGTTTCGATTTAACACAAGATAATCATTGGTATTCTGATTTCGGATATGAAGAATTACAAAATTATACCAGAAAAAATGTTAAGTGGAGACCACTAACATCAATTACTCTAAGACATCATTTTATAGAGGATTTCTTACGTAGAAATACTAAGGATGTTATTGGTATCCATATTAGAAGAAATAGTGGTGTATCCATCAAAGAGGAAGACGTGTTGTCGTTACCTGAACATATTAGAAAAGACTTTGAAGAACTTCACACCATAAAGGGTGCAGTAAACAGAGGTTATAAATTTTTTAAAGATGAGTTATATTTTAAGATTATAGATAGAATTTTGGAAATCAATCCAGAACAAAAATTTTATATTAGTTGTGATTTACCTTATGAAATGTTTTCATATTACAAAGACAAATACCAAGATAAAATAATAACAAAAGAAGATCTTATACCCGTAGTTCAAGATTATTTACTAAGTGCGGGTGTTGATATTAGAAAATTAGTTCGAGGACAAGTAATTAGTAATATTGTCGATTTATTTTCACTTAGTTTTTGTAAATTTTTAGTTAGATCACATAGGTCAACGTGGAGCGAATTTGCTGTTTATTATAGAAATCAACCTTGGTCATATCCAACTGATGATTTAGAGAATAAATTACTGAAAAGACTTTTTGGTAAAGAATGGGACCAACCTGGTTCTTATGAGTTTAAAGAAGAATTATCACATGAATTTAAAAATAAAACATTTATAAAAGATGTTCAAGGAATGGCCATTAGGGAAACCACCAACAAACTTATCTAGACCTGAATTAGAACAGATAAAAGAATTAGGATATAATTGGACACAACCACATGAGGTTGTTTCTTTATTTGAAGATAAAGTTGCAAAATTTTGTGGATCAAAGTATGCTGTTGCGGTTGATTGTTGTACACACGGATTATTTCTTGTTTTGAAATACATAAATCAACCACAAAAATTATATATACCATCACACACATATACTTCAGTTCCTATGTATATAAAACACGCGGGGTATGATTTTGAATTTGTTGATAAGGAATGGTCTGGTGTGTATCAATTAGAACCATTAGATATATGGGATTCTGCAGGTAGGTGGACCAAAGATATGTACATAAGTGGGTTTCAAATTCTTTCATTCCAAATAAAAAAAAGAATACCAATTGGTAAGGGGGGTATGATTTTGTGTAATGATTACGATGCTTATAAGTGGTTTAAAAAAGTTTGTTATGATGGTAGAAATTTAGACTTACCATACGACCAAGACAATATTGAATTTTATGGTTGGCATTATTATATGACACCAGAGGACGCCGCGAGAGGTATTATTTTAATGGATACATTACCAAAAATTAATGACGACTCTCACAACAATAAAAGTTATCCAAACTTAAAGAACTTTAACGTTTTTAAATAATGTCGTACATATCAGTCAATAATAGTTGCCCTGTTATTCAAAACACACACAACTCAAACACAATACAGTATTTTAAGGATACGGATTCTCCCGAAGCTTTTGTTAAAAACAAAGATGTTTTTGGTAAAGGTTGGTATTATTATGAAAAACCAATATCATATCAATATAATTCTTGGGGATATAGAAGTAAGGAATTTGATGAATTAAAAGATGATTACATATTGGTATTTGGATGTTCTTTTACAGAAGGAGTGGGACTTTATCATAGTGATATGTGGTCAACAAAACTTGGTATGGAACTAGACATGGACATTTTGAATTTAGGTATGGGGGCAACTGGTCCCGATTTCCAAATGTACAATACACTTTTGTTTCAGAATTTTATTTTAGGAAATAAAAAATTTCCAAAGTATGTAATTTATCAATGGCCCTTTAAACATAGAACGTTCTACACTTTCTTGAATCAAGAAAACAAATCTTTAGATATTGAATTATTCTCACCAACTTATCCTGAAGATTTATATCCAAAAAACGCAAAAGAATACGGACCTTGGTATATCACAAGTTATATGGAGAACTGTGGAGAAAGAATGAAAAATGTTAATTTTTCAATAATGACCTGTAACAATATTTGGAAATCTATGGATATACCTGTAATTCATTGGACTTGGAATGGTGATTTTGATATCGAATATTCTGACTATTTTTTTAAAAATGATATAACCCTACTCTCCATTGATGACACAACAGGAATTACAGGACGTGATTTATCGCATAACGGTCATTTATCTCAAGACATTGTTGTAAATGAAATATTAAAGACTAAACAAATTAATAAGTGATATATTGTTTCGGAGACAGTTGGGGGTATGGAAGTGAATTGGATTTGACTAAAGAAAAACCTTTTGTAAATCTAATTGCTGAAGATTTAAATATTTCTTTTAAAAACAAGAGTGTTGAGGGTGCGTCTTTTGGTCAAATAACACATGATATTATAAATCATTGTGAATTTAATTTAGAAGATTTGGTGTTAGTAATAGTTCCACCAGACGTTAGGTGGTATTATGAAAACATTGATAATAAAATATCCAGTTTATGGGTTCCTGATGAAAGTTCATTCAATGATGATACAATTGATAAGATTAGAAAGTCTGAATTATCATTATATGTAGATACAATAACACATAGAAAAATATGGTATGAATATCATCAATCACTTTTTCTATTTGTTTTACAAGAATTTTTTAAAGAAAAACATGTTCACTTTTTATTCGTTCACAATTATGGTAAATTAAAAATTTATGAACCATTTAATAATTTATTATTGAAGGAAAATTTTTTAGATTTTGACAGAAGTCTAACCTCAATTTTAACGAGTTTAGAAGACATAAATTTAATAGAGAATCAGGCGGACGGACCCACTAAAAATATGTTCATTGGTGAATTTTTTGAAGGTAATGGGTATCACCCAAATCAATTAGGTCATTATGAAATAAAAAACATATTATTAAAAAATAAAAAAATAAAACAATGGTATCAGTTAATAATGAATGGGGTAGACTTAGAGAAATAATTGTCGGTACAATTGATAATGCAAATATGCCAACACATGGTAAAGATTTACATTGTATAAACTACGCGACGGAAAATGAAATACCGAAAGATGAAATCGGTTTTTGGGATTCCAAAGTGTATGATGAAACTTTTGAAGATTTAGAAAAATTATCAGATTTATTAAAAGATACTGGTGTTAAAGTACATCGACCAACCCCAATTGATACACAAAAACCTGTATCAAATGGTTATTGGGAGACAACACAGTATTATACATTCTGTCCCCGAGACACCGTAACCGTGATTGGTAATAACATATTAGAATCACCAATGTCACTCAGGTCAAGACAATTTGAAACCGATTGTTTCAGAGATATTTTTATTCAAAAAATGGAACAAGGTGCAAATTGGATTGCGGCACCAAAACCGAGGTTACTTGATTCAATGTATCAAAGAGAAGATTTATCAAAAATAACATTAAACAATTATGAACCGGTATTTGATGCCGCGAATATTCTAAGATGTAATAATGATATTTTATATTTGGTATCTAACACCGGTAACTTAAAGGGGGCTAAATGGTTGCAAAACTTTTTAGGTAAAGATTACAGAATACATACAATTGAAAATGTTTATTCTTATATCCACATAGACTCAACCATCGCTTTACTTCGAGAGGGACTTTGTTTATTAAATCCTGAGAGAGTAAATGAAAACAACATGCCGGAGTTTTTAAAATCGTGGGATAAAATATGGTGTCCACCTATGGTTGATATAGGTTATCATAAAACAATTAGAGCTTCCGTTTGGATTGGAGTTAACCTACTCTCAATAGATGAGAATACTGTTATTGTTGATAATAGACAACAGGATTTAATTAAAGAATTAAAAAAATATAATATTGAATCGTTGGATTGTAAGATAAGGCATTCAAGAACTTTGGGTGGTTCTTTTCATTGCGTCACAACTGAATTATTAAGAGACTAATATGAAAATTTTAATTATAGGAGGTGCGGGTTATTTGGGTATCCCATTATCTAATAGTCTTATTGATTATGATGTCACAGTATATGATAAATTCTTATACAGTAATATTACCTTTTTGAACAATAACATAAAGGTAATCAATGATGATGTATGTAATATTGAGAATTATTCTGATTTAGTTAATTCGAGAGATTTAATTATATATTTAGCATCACCAAGACTTTTAGAATTAACAGATGAAATACAATTAATAGAACCAATAAAACAATTTAAAAAAACTATTAATTTAATTAATAACGAAAACACAAGACTTATTTTTTCAAGCAGTTGTAGTGTTTATGGAAAAAGAAATGATGTAGTTAATGAAAATTCGGAGACACAGATAACATCTCTATATTCAGAATTAAAAATTAGATGTGAAAATATTATTCTTTCTAAAAATAATCCGAAGTTTAAAATTGTAAGATTATCAACTCTTTATGGTGCAAGTAAATTACATAGAGGTGATGTTTTAATAAACAATTTGATTGACGATATAAAACAGAATAAACCAATAGAAATATTTGATCCATTAGCTGAAAGACCACATATTCATATTAAAGATTGTGTAAGAGTTTTAAAGAGTATAATAGAAAACGATTTTGAC
>SXGQ01055899.1_pt1 | contig 17141 bp, 17 predicted proteins | sample 3178371 | NCBI WGS metagenome assembly SXGQ01 (sample SAMN11356859, study PRJNA531348) | freshwater metagenome | isolation source: freshwater sample F1-20 | place: China: Fuxian Lake, Yuxi | collected 2017-12-25 | reverse complement strand
TGGCGTTCTGTGCCTCGTCGAGGATCACGAAGGCATCGGCGAGGGTACGCCCGCGCATGTACGCCAGCGGCGCGATCTCGATCACGCGGGTCTCGAGCGCGCGCGCCACCCGCTCCGGCGGCATGAGATCGTCGAGCGCGTCGTACAGCGGCCGTAGGTAGGGGTCGACCTTCGCCTGCATGTCGCCAGGGAGGACGCCGAGCGATTCGCCCGCCTCGACCGCCGGCCGCGCGAGGATGATACGGCGCACGCGCTTGCGCGCCAGGGCGTCGACCGCCGCGGCCACCGCGAGATAGGTCTTTCCCGTCCCCGCCGGTCCGATCCCGATCACGATCTCGTGCTCGAGCAGCTTCTCCATGTACTCACCCTGCCCCTGCGTCTTGGGCTGGATGATCTTGCGTACCCCGGGGAGCACGATCCGCCCGGGCGTCCCACCCTCTCTCGGGGCCCCCTCGAGCGAGAACCGGAGCACGTCATCGGGATCGAGCGGCTGGCCCTGCCGCGCCTGCTCGATCATCCGCGTCGCCACCCCACTCGCCTTCTCCACCACGTCCGTCGCGCCGACCAACGTCATCGCGTCGCCACGCAACGTGACCCGTACCGGATAGAGCTTCTGCAGCTCGGAGAGATTGGCGTCTCCCACCCCCGCGAGCAGGAGGAGATCGGCCCCCTCCGTCGAGAGCCGGATCGTCTGGGTGTCGCCCGTCGAGATCCCGTCGGTCATGCGTCCACCGTCCGGATGTGCAACTCGGACAGATCGTCCGCCGGCACCGCGCTCGGCGCCCCCTCGAACAGCGCGCGCGCCGCCGTCGTCTTGGGGAAGGCGATCACGTCGCGGAGCGAGCTCGCCCCCGCCAAGAGCATCGCGATCCGGTCAAAGCCGAAGGCGATCCCGCCGTGGGGCGGCGCGCCTGCCCGCAACCCCTCGAGCAGGAAGCCGAAGCGTCGCTCCTGCTCCGCCGCGTCCCCTATGCCCAAGAGCGAGAACATCCGCGACTGCACCGCAGGATCGCTCGTGCGGATGCTCCCGCCACCGAGCTCGGTCCCGTTGAGCACGCAATCGTAGGCCAGCGCGCGCCAGGTGGCGGGCGCATCGGGCCGCGCCTGCCTATCCTCGGCGTCGGGCGCGGTGAAGGGGTGATGCACCGCCGCCAATGCCCCCGACTCCGGATCCTGATCGAACATCGGGAAGTCGAGTACCCAGAGGAAGCGCCGCGCGGTCGGATCGGCGAGCCCGAGGCGCGCCGCACACTCCTGCCGCACCCGATCGAGCGCCGGACTCGCGACGCGATCATGCGCCGCGACGGCGAGGAGGAGTTCCCCCTCGCGGAGCGAGAGCGCCGACTGCGCCTCGGCCGACAGGAACTTCGCGAGCGGACCCTCGAGCGCGCTCCCCGTCCCCTTGAGGCGGATCAACCCGCCGATCCCCGCCCCCTTCGCGATCGCCTCGAGCTCGTCGACCTGCTTGCGGCTCCACGCCGCGCCCCCCGGGACGCGGATCCCGCGCACGCGACCGCCGGCCCGGAGCGCCGACTGGATGATGGCCGACTCACTCTGCGCGAAGCGCGCGGTGAGATCCTCGATCTCGAGCCCGTAGCGGAGATCGGGACGATCGCAGCCGTAGCGCTCCATGGCCTCGGCATAGCTCATGCGCGGGAAGGGGGTCTCCACCGCGACCCCCGCCTCGGCCCAGAGCGACTGGATCAACCCTTCGGCGAGCGTAATGATGTCCTCGCGCCCGATGAACGAGGCCTCGATGTCGATCTGCGTGAACTCGAGCTGACGATCGGCGCGCAGGTCCTCGGCGCGAAAGCACCGGGCGATCTGGAAGTAGCGATCGAACCCTGCGCACATGAAGAGCTGCTTATAGATCTGCGGCGACTGCGGGAGCGCGTAGAACTCCCCCGCGTGCATCCGACTCGGCACGAGGAAGTCACGCGCGCCCTCCGGCGTCGGCTTGGTGAGGATCGGCGTCTCGAGCTCGAGGTAGCCCTGCGCGCTGAGGTAGTGCCGCGTGGTCTGCATCAGCCGATGGCGGAGCACGAGGGCGCGCTGGAGCTCGTCGCGCCGCAGGTCGAGGATGCGATGCCGCAGGCGGAGCTCCTCAGCGGGGAGCTTCCCATCCTTGATCGGCGCCACGGGGAGCGCGGGCGTCACCGCCGGACCGACGACGCGGATCGCCGTCGCGCGCACCTCGATCGCCCCCGTCGCCATCTCGGGATTGAGCATCTCCGCCGGACGTGGCGCCACCGTCCCCTCGATCATCACCACGCTCTCGATCCCGATCGCCGCGGCCGCCGCGATCGTCTCTGCCGCCGTCCACTGCGGATTGAACGAGCACTGCACCACCCCGCCCCGGTCGCGCAGGTCGAGGAAGACCTGACCGCCGAGGTCGCGTGAGCGATGGACCCAGCCGCCGAGCACGACGACGATGCCGACGTCGGGGGCCCGCAGGGTGCCGGCGAGGTGGGTGCGGAGGGTGGTGGCGAGCGCCGCGGCGGAGGGTGTGGTCACGACGGAAGTGGCAGGGTGGAGGGGGTGGGTCGGGCGCGGAAGTGCGAGAGGACCGCCCCGGTGGCCCCGCCGAGGATATCGGCGAACCAGTCGGCGAGGCTCGCCGAGCGGCCGGGGATGTAGGCCTGATGCACTTCGTCGATCAGCCCGAAGACGGCGACGCAGGCGAGGACGATCGTGACACGCCCCCACGAGGCCCGATAGCGGCTCGCGCGCAGGAGCAGGTAGGCGAAGCCGCCGTACATGCCGAAATGCACGACCTTATCGAGCCCACCGATGTCGGGGCCGACGCTGATGTTGGGCCAGGACGTCCCCACGAGGATGAGGGCGGCCCAGAGGAGCGCCGGCCAGAATCTCGATGGCCGTTCGCGGAGGGCGACAGGAGGACCGACCAGTGTCATGAAGAGGTGTAAATCTAGTCGCCGCAGGGACTTGGTGGTAGACGAGCCGCATTGACCACCCTGTCGGGAACCGGTAGGCTTCGGGATGCAGAATCTGCTGGATCTCGCCCCCGCCGACGCCGAGCTTCTCCTGAGGAAGTTCGCCGTGGCCCACGGGGAGTCCGCCTACCGCGGGAGCCAGGTGGTCCCCCACCTCTGGCAGAAGCCGGTCGCGAGCTTCGAGGCGATGACCGACCTCCCGAAGGCCTTCCGGGAGCGGCTCGCCGAGCACTTCGTCCTCCCGCGGCTGACGCTGGAGACCGAACAGCGCTCCACCGACGGGACGCGGAAGTTCCTCTTCCGGTTGGCCGATGGGCAGGCGATCGAGACGGTCGCGATCCCGGACGATGATCGGATGACCTTCTGCATCTCCTCGCAGGCCGGGTGCCCCCTCCAGTGCGCCTTCTGTGCGACCGGCGCGATGGGGTTCGCCCGCAACCTTGCCGTGCATGAGATCACCGGGCAGGTGCGCGAGCTCGCGTTGCTCGATCCACCGGTGCGTGCGACGAATATCGTCTTCATGGGGATGGGCGAGCCGCTGCTGAACTGGGGGGCGGTCGATGGGGTGCTCTCCGCGCTGAATGATCCCAAGGGGTTCGGGATCGGCGCACGCCACATCACCGTCTCGACGGTCGGGATCCTCCCCGGAATCGAGGCGCTGGGACGGCGCAAGGAACAGTTCCGCCTCGCCCTCTCGATCCATGCGCCGAGTGATGCGCTGCGGCAGACGCTGATGCCGGTGAACACCAAGTATCCCCTCGCCGAGGTGATCCGTGCGGCGGCGGCGTTCGACCGACGCGTGACCTTCGAATACGTGATGCTGGGCGGGGTGAACGACCGCCCCGAGCTTGCCGATCAGTTGGCCGCGCTCGCACGCGTGTGCGGCGCCTTCGTGAACCTGATCCCACTGCACCCCGGTGGGGCGATGGGGTTCACCCCGACACCGCCGGAGACGATCGCACGCTTCGCACGCCGCATCCGCGGGCATGGGGTGGAGGTCGCGATCCGAAAGAGCCGCGGGAAGGACATCGCCGCCGCGTGCGGACAGCTACGGGTCGAACGCCTCCGGCGGCGGCCGCCAGCGGGCCCCGACGATGATCGTGAGATTCAGGTAGCGTGAGGTGTCGGGACGGAGCTCGACGCGCGCGCCCGTGAGCGCCCGCGCCGCGAGCTCGCCCCACGCCATCGGCCCGCTGCGCACCAGCACGATCGAGCTATCGGTGCGCTCGGGCGCGTTCCCCGACGCGACGACATCGAACCCCGCGTCCCGCATCGCCCGCGTGGCGCGCCGTGCGAGCCCGCGGGTGCCGGCCCCATTCAGGACTTCCACGCGGATTCGGAGCGACTCGGGGACCACCCGTGGGACGGTGCTGGCCGCCGTGGCCGTCACCTCGGTCCCCACCGTCGGTTCCGACCCACGCGGCCAGACAAAGACGCCGGTCCCGGTCAGCAGCACGGCGATGACGAGCCAACCCCGCAGCCGCCGCGGGATCATCGGACCGCGTTCCATAGGGCCACGGCCTCAGGGAAGAGCGCCTTCCCTTCACGGAGCGTCCACTCGAGGCGCATCCGCACCACCTGCCGGAAGACCCCGTCGAAGTCGTGCACGAGATGGTCGGCGAGGAAGACCCGGTCGGCGCGCAAGAACGAGCGGCCAGGTTCGAGGAAATCCGCCATATAGAGCGCGCGTCCCGTGCGTCCCCAGCCAGCGTACCCGACCGTGTGCCAGCGCACCGCGTCGAGCACCTCCGGTCGCGTCTCGCCGTGCGAGACGAGGAGATTCGCCGCCGCGGGGCCATGCAGGACCTCGAGAGGGAGATCCCCGGGACCAGCCAGTCGCCGCAACTCCGCCTCCGGCGCATCGCGTAGCGCATCGTGGAGGATGCCGACATCGTGCCAGGCCGCGGCCTCCCTGGGAGGGAGCTGGAGGTCCCGCGCCCAGCGATCCAGCAGCGCGACGACACGCGTGATGTGCGCACGCCGCCTCTCCTCCACCTGTGCCCACGAGGGCCAACAGACCGACGTCATCTCAGACGAAGTAATCGCTGACGCGGACCGAGAAGCGCTCCGCCTCGACGACCTTGATGATCGAGCGCGCATAACGGCCATCGGGGGCGCGGTCGGCGAGATCGGCGCTCGTGCCCGGGAACTGCACCCGCCCCGTGCGGTCGCTGATGACGCGCACAATCGGGCGCGCACCCATCTCGGGTACCGGGTTCACGCGCTCGACGATGCCGAGTTCCATCGTGTCGAGCACCACGCAGGTCCCCACCGGATAGACGCCGAGCAGCGAGACGAACGCTTTGACGATCACCGGATCCATACCGCGACGAGGATCATCGCGCATCTCCCGAAGCACGGCGGCCGGATGCTTCGCCGTCTCCGTGTAGGCCCGCCGCGAGGTCGCGGCATCGAACGCATCCGCGACCGCGACGATCTTGCTGAAAAAGGTCATGTCCGACATCCGCGGGGAGCGCGGATAGCCGCTGAGGTCGCGCTTCATGTGATGCTGATACGACACCAACATCGTCCGGTACGGGAGTTCGGCCTGTTCCTTCAGATTGAAGAGCATGAGCACCCCGAGCCAGGGATGCGAGGCGACGACACGCCACTCCTCCTCCGTGAGCAGGTCAGGCTTCTGGATAATCTCGATGGGGACACGCGACCTCCCGATGTCGTGGAAGAGACCGGCGATCCCAAGATCGTAGAGCTGCACGCGGGTGAGCCCGAGACGGCGCCCGAGCGCGATGGAGAAGATGCAGACGTTCACACAATGCGTGAAGGTGTAGTCGTCGTAGTCGCGGATCGTCGTCAACCCGACGAGCGCGGCCTCATCGGTGAGGATCTGGTCGACGATGCCCTGCACCACGCGTTTGACCTTCTTGATGTTGGCGCCCTTGCCGAGCCGGAGCGCCGTCATGACCTCTTTGGAGGCACCGACCGACTGCTCATAGACGCGCTTCGCGCACGCCTTGGAGCCAGCGGCCTCGATCGACTCCTCGGGCGATACATCGAGCGGACGCAGCTCGAAGACCTCGACGAGCGACTCCTCGAGCCGCGCCTCGAGCATCTGGAGCCGCTCCATCGACGACCCATCTGGTGGATCGACCACGAAGGTCAGCAACACCGTCCACTGGGGGGTCGAGGGGGCCGACCTCATGTGGATGGTCCCGATGTTCACCTCGCGCAACCGGCCGAGTATGAACGAGAAGCTCGTGAAGTTGTCGAGGTCGAGCTTCATGCGCGTGGCATTGAGGAAGAGGTACTCCCCTTGGACACGGAACTCGCACTCCCCCTCCTCGCGCACCAGCTGCTCGACGAACCTCGTGAACTCCTGCAGCGACTTCTGGACCGTCGCGTTCTCGAGCGGGTAGAGGCGCAGGTTCCGCAGGACGGCATAGAGGCTGAACAGGAACGTCCGCCCGGCCTCGCGGATGACCCGGTCAGCTTGGGCGGGCATCCCCCCGGAGGTCGGTCGCATCCGTTCGCTCATCGCCGACGCACTCCCTCGCGCAACGCGCGCCCCACCGCGCTCCGCACCACCACGTCCGCATCATTCGCCACCGATCGGAGTGTCGCCTGCGCGGCCGCCGTACCGACCCGCCCCAGCGCGATTGCCGCACACGCGCGTGTCTCCGACGGCACCTTCCGGGCGAAGAGGCGCCCCTTGCCCACGAGCAGCTCCGAGAGCCATGGGACCCCAGCGTCGCCACAGTGGAGCCCGTAGCACTCGAACGCGGTGATGCGTTCGATCCGGTCGGCCACCGTGAGCTGAGGCCCCTTACAATAGGCCTCGATCATCGCGACCGCGGGCCGATGGGGTCGCGCCGCTAAGGCACGCGCCGCCGACAGGCGGATCTCCCGGTCTGCATCCTCGAGTGCCATGGCGACCGCTGACATCGCGGGTGGGGTGGCGATCTCGACGAGGGCGGTCACGGCCGCGAGACGCACGCGCGTCGCGGTGGCCCCCGAGACGATCTCCGCCAAGACGGGAATCGCCCCCTGCGCCTTCGTGACCCCGGCAAGGCGGATCGCCGCCACTGACACCGGCCCCCGCTCATCCTTGATCGTCCCGATCAGCACTGCGGTGCTCCGCTCGGCCATCTGCTGGGCCGCCGTCGCCAACACCGGACGCAACCCGCTGTGACGGGAGCGAGCCTGGAAGGCCAACAGGAGCGGGAGCGAGGCGGGGGGGAGGTACGAGAAGAAATCCGCGAGATCTTGGGACAGGGGAAGGGCTGGCGACTCCTCCAGCGACTGGAACATGCGCGCCAACACCTCGGGCTCGTTGAGCCGGAGCTCGATGCGCACCAACCGCTGCCGCTCGGCAGGTCCCATGGTCCGCGAGCGCGTGGCGATCGCGCTCGTCTCACGAAGCAGGTACGCGACGGATGCATAGTGCCCGACGGCGAGCAGGTATCCGATCATCGTCTCCAGGTGATCCGCGACCTCGTTCCGGATCGCGGCATTCGCGTGGTACTCCAACACGTCGAGGAGCGCCGAGACGACCTGCCGGCGCAGATCGAGCCGATACTCGCGCAACGCCTCCTGCCGGAGGTACTCGATCTCACGATGATCGAGGAAGTACGGCGACGATTCGAAATCCGAAAGCTTCACCACATCCGCGGGGAGCTCCCCAGGGGGCGTCCCCGACGCCTCCTGCATCGCCGAGATCTCCTCGTGGGCTTCGGCGATCGCCTCCTTGATCGGCTCGAGCATCGTGCCTGACGGGACCGCCTGATCCCCGCGCATCACCGCCGCGTCGATCGGCGGCATCGGCTCGCGGAGCTCCACGTAGCGGTACGTCACGGAGGAGAACCCCTGCTCCCACAGCAGGGTCAGCAGGTCGTCTTCATGCGCCTGGGCTCGCCGTGATTGTGCGAGGGCCTGCAACAGCGCCGGCAACTCCTCCGCCGCCTCGAACCCCTTCAGGAAGGTCAGTTCTCGGATGCCATCCTTGTACAAGAGCCACGGGAGCGAGTCCCCGCCCTTCTCCCGATGCTCATGGACCACGACACCCGACCAGACGAGCCGCGTATCGGCGATCTCCACGCGGAGCTCGTCCGCCTGATCCCAGATCGGAGCGAAGGCCTGGCGCGCCGCATCTACGGCACGCTGGTAGCTCGGATTGTTCGGCAGGTAGAGCTGGATGGCCCGGAGGGCTTTGACCAGGGTCCGGAACAGATCGACGACCCCCGCAGGATCGAACGGCGGTGGCGCACCTTCCTGGGCCGGGGTCGTCAGCGGTGCGGTCATGATGGTCGCCCCTGAACCCTAACGCCGTGCGGAAAGGTCGCGCCAGCTTGACGAACCGTTGCGCTTCGCCCTTTGTTCGGCTAGGGTTACTTCGGGACATCTTCGGGCGTCCTCGCTGTGCAGGCGCGACGACCGACCACCCTTGCGACGGACCGGACCCATGCCGCTGACCAAGAAGCAACGCGAGATCCTCGACTTCCTCACGCAGTACGGGGACGCGAATGGCTATGCCCCGAGCTTCGAGGAGATCGCCGAGCGCTTCGGCTACACCTCGCTCGCGACGGTACATGAACACCTGAGCAATCTCGAGCGGAAGGGGTACATCAAGCGGAGCTACAACGAGAGCCGCGCGATCGAGATCCTGCCCTCGGAGGCCTTCCCTCGCTCGGTGGAGCTCCCGGTCCTCGGCGCCGTCGCGGCCGGCCTCCCGATCGAGGCGTTCGAGGCGACGGAGACGATCGCGGTCCCCGAGGATTTCGTCCGCCGCCCCGGCGGGCACTATGTGCTCCGCGTGCGTGGGAACTCGATGATCGAGGATCAGATCGCCGACGGGGACATGGTGGTCGTCCACGACCGCCCTGCCGCCGACAACGGGGAGATGGTCATCGCGATGGTCGAGGAGTCGGGAGCGACGGTCAAGCGCTACTACCGCGAGCGCGACGGTCGAGTGCGCCTGCAGCCGGCCAACGCCTCCATGGCCCCGATCTACGTGCAGCAGGATCAGGTCCGCGTGCAGGGGATCGTCGTCGGGGTGCTCCGGCGCTACTGACCAAGCCCTCCCGAGCGACCCCGGGGCGACCCGATGGCTCCGATAAGACCAATCCCTCGGCGCGACCGCCTCGTGCCGAGGGATTTTGCTTGAAGTGCCCCCCCCGCCCCGGGTACCTTTCCCCAGATGGCGGAGCGATGCGTGCAACTGGTCCTGCACTATGACGGGACCGCATTCGCCGGGTGGCAACTCCAACCCGGTCTCCGCACGGTGCAGGGTGTCCTCGAGGAGACGCTCGGACGTCTGCACGGCGTCCCGATCCGGGTGACGGGAGCGGGTCGCACCGACGCCGGCGTACATGCCCGTGGTCAGGCGGCCGGTGTCACCGTCGCACCGCACTGGGAACCGCAGCGGCTCCGCCGCGTGATGAACCAACAGCTCCCCGCGGACCTCTGGGTCGCCTCGGCGCACGAGATGCGCCCCGACTTCCATGCCCGCTTCAGTGCCGTGGCGCGTCGCTACCGCTACACCCTCGGTACGCGTCCCGAGGCTGCCTCTCCCTTTCGCCGACGCTGGGCGACACCCTATGAGGGCACCCCACTCGACCGCGAGACGCTCGATTGGTGCGCGGCCCGGCTCCTCGGCACGCACGTCTTCCGCGGCTTCGCCGTCCGCGGGACCGCCCCCGCCGAGGACGACCATCGCTGCACGGTGACCCTCGCCCGCTGGGTCGATGCCGCACCCGACGAGCCCGGGGACCTCGTCTTCGAGATCCAGGCGAATCGATTCCTGCACCACATGGTGCGCTTTCTCGTCGCGACGATGCTCGAGACCGCGAGCGGCAAGCGGACCCGCGAGGCCTTCCTTACCCTCCTCGTGGCCGAGACCAACGATGCGGTCGCTCCGCCCGCCGCACCCACCGGGCTCTCGCTCGAGGAAGTCACCTACCCCGCCGACCTGTACCTCCCCGCCTGATGCGCCTCTACCTCGCCACCGTCGACCCCGATCAGATCCGCTGGGCCGTGCAGAGCGGCCTGATCGATGGCATCGTCGCGACGCCGCGCGTGCTCGCCGAGGAGGTCCCGCAGGCCGATCCGCTGGAGATCCTCTCGGAACTCGCCAGTCTCGCCCCGGTGCCGATCTTCGCGAGCGTTGGCGCGCTGACATCAACGGAGCTGATGCGAGGGGCGCGCGCCCTGCGACGCGTGGCGGAACAGGTCATCATCGCCATCCCCTTGGTCGAGGATGCGCTCCCCGCCTTTCGCCGGCTGAGCCGCGACGGGATCCGCTGCGCCGCGACCTTCGTCCATTCGGCGGCCCAAGGACTCCTCGCGGCCAAGGCCGGAGCGGCACATGTGGTGGTCCCCGTCGACGCCCTCGACGCGATCGACCACCCGGGGGAATCGGTGTTGGTCCCGCTGCGGGCGATGCTCGACCGCGCGTCGTTGGAATGCGATCTCGTCGCCGCCGGCCCGACCACCGCGCTCCGGCTGAGTGCGATGGGCGCCGCCGGGGCCGACGCCGCGGTGGTCACACCCGACATGTTACGGGCCCTCGTGAACCATCCGCTCACCGATCGTGCCGTCGACCGGTTCCTAGTCGATGTCGCGCGGCGAGCCCGACCCCGGCGCACGCGATGAGCCGTCGGTCGGTGTGGCGCCGGGGGCATCCCCTGCTCTTCGTCCTCCTCGCGGCCTGCGATGGGGCGACGCCGGAGCCCTCGATCGCGCAGCGCCCCGCTGCGCGGGTCGCGCCGGGGGCGGCCGACAGCCTCACCGCAAACGTCGCGGCGAGCCGACGCACCGCCATCACCACGGCCGTCGCGCGCGTCTCTCCTGCCGTCGTCACGGTGCAGACGGAACGCGTCGAGCGCGCCGCGGCGACCCCCTACGACTTCTTTTTCGGTACCCGCTCAGGAGAGCAGGTCGCCGCCGGGATCGGCTCTGGGTTCATCGTGCAGGCGAGCGGCGTGATCGTCACCAACGCCCATGTGGTGTCGGGGGCGTCGAAGATCAACGTCGCGCTCCGCGACGGGACCACCTATCCCGCGACCCTCGTCGGCGCCGATGAGTTGAACGACCTCGCGGTCCTCCGCATCGACGCCACGAACCTCCCCGTCGCCCCGCTCGGGACGTCGCGCGACCTCCTCATCGGCGAATGGGTCGTCGCCATCGGCAACCCCTACGGCTTCCTCCTCGGCAACTCCGAACCCTCCGTCACGGTAGGCGTCGTGAGCGGTGTCGGGCGCAATCTCACCGGGCGCGGCGATGGCCCGGGGGTGTACGTCGACATGATCCAAACCGACGCCTCGATCAATCCGGGGAACTCCGGGGGCCCACTCGTCTCCGCCTCGGGCGAGGTGGTCGGGGTGAACAGCTCGATCTACAGCCCGTCCGGTGGCTCCATCGGCCTCGGCTTCGCGATCCCGATCGATCGGGCGCGCCGCGTCGCGGAGGATCTCCTCGCCCATGGGAGCGTGCGACGGCCGTGGATCGGGGTGAAGGTCGAGCAGACGCAGGCGACCGCGGCACGCGGTACGTTGAATGCTGGCGCGACGATTGAGCGGATCGTCCCGGGGAGTCCCGCTGAGGCCGCCGGGCTCCGGACGGGTGACATCATCACGCGCAGCCGCGATCGCGTCGTGCGCAACGCCTACGACTGGGAGGCGGAGCTCCTCGACCTCCGCGTCGGTGAGAACGCCACGCTCATGGTGCGCCGCGAGAATCGTGAGCGCCGCATCACCGTCGCCGTGAAGGACCTCCCTGACGCGAGCGCCGAACGCGTGGCGGTGCTCCGCGAGCTCCAGTTGATCTCCCTCACCCCGGCCATCCGCGTCGAGCGCGGGATCCGCTCCGCACAGGGCGCGGTCGTGGTCCAGGTCTCCGACCGCGTCGAACAGGCGCTCGGTCTTCGCCCCGGCGATGTGATCGTCCAGATCAACCGCACCCCGGTCGCCGATGCGCCGCAGGCGGCGCGCCTGATCGAAGGCGCGGGGGGCGGCGGACCGGTGCGGATGTTCGTCGAGCGCGCCGGCATGATCTATTCCACTGACTTCCGCATCCGATGAGTCACGACACCTATCGCTCCCCGTTGGCCGAGCGCTACGCCTCGCAGGCGATGCTGACGCTCTTCAGCCCGCAGACCCGGCACGGGCTCTGGCGTCGGCTCTGGCTCGCCCTCGCCGAATCGGAGCGTGAGCTCGGGATCGCGATCCCCGAGGAGGCGCTCGTCCAGATGCGCGCGCACCTCGACGACATCGACTTCGCGGCCGTCGCCGAGTATGAGCGCCGGTTCCGTCATGACGTGATGGCGCATGTGCACGCCTTCGGGGATGTGGCGCCGGCGGCGCGCGGGGTGATCCACCTCGGCGCGACGAGCTGCTTTGTCACCGACAATGGTGATCTCATCCAGATGCGCCGCGGACTAGAGCTGTTACGCGGTCGCATGATCGCGGTGCTCCGCGCGCTCGAGGCCTTCGCACGGACCTGGCGCGACCTCCCGACGCTCGGCTACACGCACCTGCAGTCGGCGCAGCTGACCACGGTGGGCAAGCGCGCCACGCTCTGGATGCAGGATCTCGTACTCGACCTCGCCGACCTGGATCACCGACTGGCGACGTTGCCGCTCCGGGGGGTGAAGGGGACGACCGGGACGCAGGCGAGCTTCCTCGAGCTCCTGGGCGGCGACCATGCCAAGGTCCGCGCGCTCGACGCCGCCGTCTGTCAGCGCATGGGGGTCGCGCATTCGATCCCCGTCAGCGGCCAGACCTACTCGCGCAAACTGGACGCCCACGTGATGGACCTCCTCGCCGGGATCGCCACGAGCGCGGCGAAGTTCGCGAGCGACATGCGCATGCTCCAGTCGTTCGGTGAGATCGAGGAGCCCTTCGGGAAGGAGCAGATCGGGTCGAGTGCGATGGCGTACAAGCGGAACCCGATGCGCTCGGAGCGGATCAATTCCCTCGCGCGGTTCGTGCAGACGGTGGCGGGGACGGCGAACCAGACGCATCAGGTGCAGTACTTCGAGCGGACCCTCGACGACTCCGCCATCCGCCGGCTCACGATCCCCGAGGCCTTCCTCGCGACCGACGCGATCCTGATCCTGATGGAGAACGTCGCCAGCGGGCTCGAGGTGCATCCGGCACGCATCGCGGCGCGCATCGCCGAAGAGCTCCCCTTCATGGCCACGGAGTCGTTGATCGTCCAGGCGGTGAAGGCAGGGGGCGACCGGCAGGAGGCGCACGAGGTGATCCGCCGACACTCGATCGAGGCGGCGCGCGCGATGAAGGATGCCGGGGTCCCGAACGACCTCCTGGATCGCCTCGCGATTGACCCGGCCTTCCCCGTCTCGGTGGACATGATGCGCGCCACCCTCGAGCCCTCACGCTTCATCGGGCGCGCCGCTGCGCAGGTGGATGACTTCCTCACCGAGGTAATCGGTCCGATCCTCGTCGCCGCCGGCGAGGCGGGCCTCGCCACCGAGGCGGTGCGCGTTTGACCCCGGTGCTCGTCGGCGAGACGCATCTCCCCCTCCCGCTCCTCCGGCGCGGGAAGGTCCGCGATGTCTATATCGTCGATGACGATCGGGTTCTGCTGGTCACCAGCGACCGCGTCAGCGCCGTCGACGGGGTCATGCGCGAACTCGTCCCGCACAAGGGCGCGGTGCTCACGCAGCTCACCACCTGGTGGCTGCGGCAGTTCGAGGGGGAGATCGCGCACCATCTGCTCTCGAGCGACGTCGACGAGATCGTCGCGGCGATCCCCGCGCTCGCGGTGCACCGCGATGAGCTGGCGGGGCGCACGATGCTCTGCCGCCGCACGACCGTCTTCCCCGTGGAGTGCGTGATGCGGGGCTATCTCGCCGGGTCGGCGTGGAAGGAGTACCGCGCGAGCGGGACGCTCGCGGGGGAAGCGCGCCCCGCTGGCCTGCGGGAGAGCGATCTCGTCGATCCGCCGATCTTCCGCCCCGCGACGAAGGCCGAGTCGGGGCATGACGAGAACATCACCATCACCCAGATGCGCGGGGTGCTCGGCGAGGCCGCCGCGACGACGCTCGAGCGGTTCGCCCGCCTCGTCTACACCAAGGGCCGTGAGCTCGCCGCCTCGCGCGGGATCCTCATCGCCGACACTAAGTTCGAGTTCGGGGCCACCGCAGAGGGGACCGTCCTCCTGATCGACGAGGTCCTGACCCCCGACAGCTCCCGCTTCTGGCCTGCCGATCAGTACGCCCCCGGCGGGCCGCAGCCGAGTTTCGATAAACAGCCGTTGCGTGATTGGCTCGATGGCGAGCGTCGCGCCGGCCGGTGGGACGGCAACGCCCCGCCCCCCACCCTCCCCCCCGAGGTCATCGCGGCGACGAGCCAGCGCTACCTCGACGCCTTCACGCGCCTCACCGGCGCTCCTCTCGACGTCCGAGTCTGACATGAGCTTCGCCCGCGAAGGGATCCCCTTCATCCTCATCGCGGCGGCGCTCGCCGCCGCCGGATACACCGCCGCCCTCGCGCGCCGATCGTGGCCCCTCTGGCTCCTCGCCTTCGCCCTGACCCTCCTAGTCCTCTGGGTCGCGTATTTCTTCCGCGATCCGGAACGCACCGGCCCGCGCGGCGCGAATCTCGTCATCTCGCCGGCCGATGGCCGCGTGATCGATATCCGCGAGGTCGATGAGCCGTCGTTCCTCGGCGGCCGCGCGATCCGGATCTCCGTCTTCATGAACGTCTTCAACGTCCATGTGAACCGATATCCGGTGAGCGGGACGGTAGCGTACGTGCACTATAATCCCGGGAAGTTCATCAACGCCGCGGCCGACAAGGCCTCGCTCGAGAACGAGCAGATGTCGGTCGGGGTACAGACGGGGGAACACAAGGTCCTCTTCCGGCAGATCGCGGGGCTCATCGCCCGCCGCATCGTCACCTATTCCAAGGTCGGAGACGCGGCGGCGCAGGGGGACCGGATGGGGCTGATCCGGTTCGGCTCCCGCGTCGATGTCTTCGTCCCCGCGGGAAGCACCGTCCGGGCAAAGCTCGGTGAGAAGCCGCAGGCCGGGGTGACGGTGCTGGCGGAGCTCCCCTGATGGCGCGCCGGCGCTTCCCCCGCCCCTCGATGGTGATGCTCCCGAACGGCTTCACGCTCGGGAACCTCTTCTTCGGCATCTACGCCATCGTCTCGGCCTCACGCGGCGACCATATGCTCGCGGGGTGGTGCATCGTGCTCGGTGGCTTCTGCGATGCGATCGACGGCCGCATCGCGCGCGCGACGAACTCTGGCTCCCCCTTCGGTGAGGAGCTCGACTCCCTCGTGGATGCGATCTCCTTCGGTCTCGCGCCGGCCCTCATGATCTATTTCGCGGAGCTGAACAAGACGAAGTGGGATTGGCTCTTCGTCTTCTTCTTCGTGGCCTGTGCGGTGATGCGGTTGGCGCGCTTCAATGTCGAGCAGGCGGGCGAGGAGACCAAGGCGACCTACTTCACGGGGCTCCCGAGTCCGGCGGCCGGGGGCACGCTCGCGACGTACTACTGGTTCAGCCAGACCCCGCTCTACCACGACCTCTTCGCCGGGTGGCCGTGGGAGACGATCCTCCGGTGGTTGATGCTCACGCTCAGCTTCCTGATGATCAGCTCGGTCCCGTATCGCGCCTGGCCCCGCTTCAGCTTCCGTACGATCGAGGGGACGCTCGGCATCCTCCTCCTCTTCTCCTCCATCGTCGCGCTCTTCGTCATGCCGCAGGCCTTCTTCTTCCCGGTGGGCGTCTCGTACGTCGTGCTCGGGATCGTGATGGCCCTGCTCCGTGGCGCCTTCGATCTGCCGTCCCCCCTGTCCGCCGAGGGGCACCCCGAAGCTCTCCCGACCCACACCGAGGATCGCCTCCCGTGACCCGTTTCACCGTCAGCGTCAAGATCGTCCCGCGCCACGGCCTCCTCGATCCACAGGGGAAGGCGGTCACCGACGCCCTACACACCCTCGGATTCGCCTCGGTGCGCGACGTGCATGTCGGGCGTCTGCTCGTGATCGAGCTCGAGGCGGCGGATACCGCGGCGGCGCAGGCGAAGGTGCGGGAGATGTGCGAGCGTCTCCTCGCCAATCCCGTCACCGAGGACTTCGTGATCGCGGAGATCGCCACGGCATGAAGGTCGGCGTCGTCACCTTCCCGGGCTCCAACTGTGACGAGGACGCGCTCCTCGCCATCCGCGACCACGTGCACCTCGAGGCGGTCCCCCTCTGGCACAAGGACCACGATCTGCAGGGCGTCGATGTCGTGATCCTCCCTGGGGGCTTCAGCTACGGCGACTATCTGCGCGCCGGGGCGATCGCCCGCTTTGCGCCCATCATGCAGGAGATCGCGGCCCACGCGAAGCGCGGGGGGCCGGTCATCGGGATCTGCAATGGGTTCCAGATCGCCTGTGAGGCGGGGCTGCTCCCGGGCGGCCTGCTCCGCAACGACCACCTCCAGTTCCGGTCGATGCCCGTGACGCTGCGGGTCGAATCGACGGCGACCGTCTTCACGCGCGAGGCCTCGGCGGGCGCGCTCCTGACGATGCCGATCGCCCATGGCGATGGGCGCTACTCCGCCGATGCGGCGACGCTCGACCGCCTGGAGGGCGAAGGTCAGGTGGTCTTCCGGTACGTAGATGCCACCGGCCACCCGACCTCGGCCGCGAACCCGAACGGCTCCCTGCGCAACATCGCCGGCGTCTCCAATGCCTCCGGCACCGTCGTGGGGCTCATGCCGCATCCCGAGCGGGCACTCGACCCCCTCCTCGGTTCCACCGACGGGCTCGTCCTCTTCCGTTCGCTGCTGGCCCTCACCAAGGCCTGATCCTCTCCGACTCCCAGCTCATGACCGCCCAGCGGACCCCGCCCTCGGCCTCTCACGGTGTTCGCCCCCGACCGGGGGATCCCACGATCACGCCGGCCCTCGTCGCCGAACATGGCCTCACGATGGACGAATACGGCCGCCTCGAGCGGATGCTCGAGCGTACCCCCACCTTCACCGAGCTGGGGATCATCAGCGCCCTCTGGAGCGAGCACTGTTCGTACAAGCACTCGCGCCCCGTCCTGAAGACCCTCCCGACCCAGGCCCCCTGGGTCCTGCAGGGGCCCGGTGAGAACGCGGGGGTCATCTCCATCGGCGACGGCCTCGCCATCGCCTTCAAGATCGAATCGCATAACCACCCCTCGGCGGTCGAGCCCTATCAGGGCGCAGCGACCGGCGTCGGCGGGATCCTG
>SXGQ01665895.1_pt1 | contig 17144 bp, 42 predicted proteins | sample 3178371 | NCBI WGS metagenome assembly SXGQ01 (sample SAMN11356859, study PRJNA531348) | freshwater metagenome | isolation source: freshwater sample F1-20 | place: China: Fuxian Lake, Yuxi | collected 2017-12-25 | reverse complement strand
TCGCGAGTGGCGGGCCGCCGACCGCGTTCTGGGCGACTGCGATCTGGAGTGGCTCGACGGCATCTTCTAGTCCTGACGACCCCCGAGCCGGCGCCGCCTGCCCGCGAGGCGGCGTCGAGTCGGTGGCCGCAGTGGCCCCCGAGTGTGGAAACCTAGACCCCTGGAGCGTGGAAACGATGCACAGCTACCTATTCCGCTGCGACCGCGGCGGCCCCGATGACCGATTCGATGCCGTGAGCGATGCGGCGGCCCGCGACTACGTTCGCGACCTGCTCTACGACCTGGGGGCCGACGAGGGCGACGGCGGGAGCATCTACCGGCTCGATGAGGGCGGGCGAGGCGAGGAGGAGTATGTGGGCGAGGTTCACCTGGGCGATGACGAGCCGGAGCCGGGCGAATGCCTGACCGGCTTCGGCCGCGGATGGTGACCGGCGATGCCCGGCCGGGCGGCACGTTGCCCCCGGCCGGCGGAACGAGTGAACACCCCGAGGATGGAAACGATGACAACCTACAGAGTGCGCCGCGAGTGGACGGTGATCATGGAATCCTGGGTCGAGGTCGAGGCCGACAGCCTGGAGGCCGCCTGCGAGATCGCGATCGACAGCGACTACGACGAGCAGCGGATCGCGGATTGCAGCGACGGCCCGACCTACATCGGCCGAATCGAGGAGGCCGCGACCGGCCTGGAGGTCGAGGTGCCGCCGGCCTTTCGCGAGGAGGATGCCCAGTGACCCCGAGCATGGAAACGAGCTACCGGGTGAGCGAGCGGGTGATCCTGACCCCTGGCGACCAGTTCCGGGTGGCCGCCGGCCCGTACTACCGGCTCGACTCCGGCGAGCGGGTGCCGCTGGCGGCCCGCGGCACGATGACGTTCGTGGCCTGCCACCGGCGCGGCCAGCGGGTCGTGATCGAGGCCCGCGACGGCGCCGGCACGGTGATGCTCCACGTCGCCGGCCGGCGGCGGTCGCCGGTGCCTGGGATGGTGCCGCGACCGTACCGGATCGTGCGAAAGCTGCGGAAAAAGAAGAAGGCTTGACCTTCGGATGGACGATGCTAGGATTGGCGACAGAACGAGACAGCAGGGGCTGCGGTGGCCCCGACCGTGAGAACGAGAAACCCGAGTGAGGAAACGAAAGATGACCCCCGAGCTGAAAATGATCCGAGATGCCATGAACGCCAACATCGAAGCCGGCCGGCACGAGTTCGACGGTTTGTCGTCGGCTGAGATCGGCGCCTACAACCGGATGCTGATGTTTGGCGAGGACGACGAGGCTTTTCCCGACCCCGACACTTGGTCGAGCATTGTCGATTGATCGACCCCCGGCGCGCCGCCGCTGCCATCGTGGCGGCGGCCAGCCGGCGGCCGAGGTGGCCCCGAGCGTGATAACCAGATAACCCCGTAGATAGGAACGAGAACATGAGCCGCATGGGTGACGCTTTGATCAGTTGCTGGGAGGCCGGCGCCGTGCCGGTCGAATCGTGCGAGGTGCTGTGGTGGCGATCCGCTGGGCATGAAGTGCCGATGACGCTCGTACCTGTCACCAACTGGAAGGGCGACGAAATACTCCAGCCAGCGATCACGATTGAGGTGGCCGACCGACTGGCCCGCGCCATTGACGACGAGACAACCCGCCAGATGCTCGCGGCGGCGGTTACGGATGCCCGCGAATACTTGGGCATCATCGGCCGGCGGTGCGCCGCCTGCGGCACGACAGGGCAGCGGCACTACTTCGTGAACACCGGGTCGGAGACGCTGTGCGTGGACTGCGGCTGATTGATTCCCCGCCGGCACGTTGCCGGCAGGCGTGGACTAGAGGAAACTACAGACCCCCGAGCGGGGGAAGGAGAGGATGATCATGACGATGCACTTTTTTCACCCCGAGATGGGCGAGCAGCGGCACCCGGATTCACAGATCGAGGCGAGCCTCTGCCATTATGGCAACCACTACTACATCAAAACACCGCTGGAGCTAAAGGGCCGCGGCATTCGGAAAGAGCGGACGCTGACTGCCGAGATGCTCGTGCCGCAGGCGTGGCGGAAAATCGGGTGGCACGAATACACGGTAACGCTGAAGGCGATGGAAAAGCTGGCCGAGAAGTACGTCGTGACGGGCGAGATGCTGCTGTGACGACCCGCCCCTGACCCCCGTCCGCGGAAACGCGACCGGGGCGACGGGATGGGCCGTCGTGCGGCGACCCCGGAACGTGGAAACCTAGAGAAAGAGGAGACGAACGATGAAGGTCAGCATTTCAATCTGCCCGACCGACCTTGAGGTCGGCAGCGAGGGCGACGTGTACGACGAGGCGGCGCTGCTGGAGGCGATCCGCGAGTTCATTGAGGCCCGCCTGGGCAAACTCGCGGAGATCGTCTGCCTGCAAGTGGGCCACCGGCAGGGCGACGAGTGGGCGAGGATCGACGGAGACGAGGAGGCCGGGGCGGCGCTGCTGGCCGACTTCTTCGAGGATCACGGCAGCGACGAGAGTTTGTTCGCGATCGATCGCCCAACCGACGAGCGGATCGCCGCCCTGGAGGCCGAGGCTGCGCAGCACGGCGACCTGCTGATGGCTGCGATCTGCCGCGTGGCTGCCGGTCGCGATCACGCCGCAATCCCGCTCGACGGCGGCGAGCGGCGGCGAGTCGAGGCGATGACAGCCGATGCCGCCCTGGCCGAGGTCGCCCGCTGCCTGCGTGAGGCGGCGGCGCAGCGTGATGGCTGACCCCGGAGCGTAGCAACCCAAACCCCAGCCGGCCCCGGCCGGCGAAACCAGAGGAGAGAGATGATGAGCAAGACGTGGAGCGAAACTGACGGCTACGGCATCGAGCGGAGGACTTCGCAGGCCGGCACGAAGCGACGGTACAGCTACGATGGCGGCGTGACCTGGCGGGCGAACGCGAGGCAGGCACGGGCGGCGGCGGGCGTCCCCGAGCCTTGGTACTGGCTCGACGGGGTGCCTTACTGCCCGGCCTGCGTCGAGGGGAGCAACCCGTGCATGGGCGACGACGAGGCGGCACGGGCCAATCGGACGCCGGCCAGCCAGTGGGCCTGCCGGTGCGCGGCCTGCGGAGCGGAGTCCCCGACCGGCGAAACGAGAGGGGTGAGCCGATGAGCCTGTATCAGATCGACTCCCTCGAATCCGGCGAGTGCCGGTGGATCGGCCGGCACGACGTTCACGTCTACTGCCGGCGGCCCCGCGGCGTCGAGCCGACCTACTGCGTGGTCTGCCCCGAGGCGGGCCTGGAATACGGCACCTGGCTCCCCCTGGAGCAGGCCGCCGCGATCGTGGATAGCCTGGTTGCCGGCAGCGTGAAAAAACTTTTTCCGGCTGCGTGAAAAACTTTTTCAAGCGCCGGCGGCCCGCACCAAGAAAACACCGAGAAACACGAATTTATAGGATTGGCACGCAGAGTGCATGTGACCCCCAACGAAAGGAGAACCTTACCATGAAAAACACGTTCCCCCTTGATGACACGCGATCCGCTGCCTGCTGCCGGGCCGAGGCCATTCTGGCCCTCTACTCCAAGGCCGGCAGCACAGAGAACTGGCAGGAGATGCTGACCGGGGCGATTGCTGACCTGGCGATCCTGTCGGAGGCCGAGGCCGCCGTGTCGCGGGCCGAGTCTATGGCCGAGGGCGACCCGTCCGGCTACACGGGCATGGGCGCCGAGTCTGCCTGCGAGGAGGGCGCCGCCCTGGCTCGCGAGTTGCTGGACGACCGTGCAGACGGCGGCCTGCATGACGAGGTGATGTGATGACGGTCTACATTGCAATAGTGTTCCTGCCGCACGGCGAGCAGCGTATCGCTGGGGTCGCCGCAACGGAAGCCGAGGCGGCGGGGCTTGCGACGGCAGACAGGGGCAAGCCGCTTGCGCTATCGTCAGCGTATTCCCGCGGAGAACTGGAGGACGAGAACGGCGACCTCGTTGGTTACGTTCTGGAGACTGTGATCGGAAAGAGGATTGAGTACTACACCTGACCGGCCCCCGGCCGGCGAAACAAAAGGAGAGTGTGATGGCTAAGAAGAAGGCAGTCGCGAGACTGAAGGCCGGCACGGCCGTGCGGTGGTGCGGCGCGAGCGGCAAGTGGACTGTAATTGAGTGGCAGCCGCACAACGGCACCAATGGGTCGTACTGGCTGAAGAACAGCCGCGGCGTTAGTGCGACCGCAGCCCCCGACGAGGTGAAGGAGATTGGGGCTATTGTCAAGAATAAGGCCGGCAAGCCGGCGAGCGTCCTGCCTGGGGTGCCCGACAACTTTGTCGTGATGGGCCTCTCGACGGCAGAGAACAAGAAGGTCGCGGAGGCGATCCGCAAGAAGCTGGCCGGCGACACCGAGAAGCCTGGCCGGTGAGGCTCCCCCCGTTCGTAGAAACCCGGAGCGGCTCAAGCCAGCGTAGGCAACAGGCCGACAGAATCGTAGACTGCACGACCACACAACCGGGGGCGTCCCCCGAGCGTGGAAACCTAGAGGAGGATCGAGCGATGACTGCATGGTATGCGTATCCGACGCCGTACCCGACCGACGGCCACCCGCGAGGGAGCGTCGAGCAGGTGACGGTGCTGCACGAAGAGGAGGACGGCACGGCGATCGTGCGGCACGCCTACGGCCACGTCGCGACGTGCTGCGGGCCGTTTTGCCCTGGCCGGCTGTTCGATACCGAGGCCGATGGCTGGGAGTATTGCGCCGACGTTCTTAGCCGGGCGGCCACCAGGGTGGCCCAGGCGGCTGGCGAGTGCCGGGCGAAGGCCAGGGTGGAGGTCGTGTCGTGATCGGCATCGTCCGCGACATCGTGCGGGCGGGGCTGGTGCTCGTCGTCCTCGCGGTGGGGTTGGAGCTACTCCAGACTCACCGCGAGGCGGCGGCCCCCCGGCCGTGGCAACCAGTTCATTCGTGGCCGCAGCCGCAGGCCGCCCCCCCTGCATGGCAACCCATGCAAACTGTCGTTATTCAACCCCCGCCTCCGGCGCAGCCGATTAGACGGGTGGCATCCAGCTTTGTAGACTTGGCCGAATCAATGATAGGGGTAATCCGATGAACAACTTCTACGGCATCGCAAACGAGACGCTCGACAAGTTTCTCACGGCCAGCGGCGACTGGTCGGAGAGCATCGACGAGGCCGAGCACCTCACGATCGAGGCGGCCACCGACAAGCAACTGGAACTGATCCGGCAGCAGGTGATCACCGAACTGGTCGAAATCCCGCTGATGCAGCAGGGGGTCTACGACGCGATCCATAGCCGCATCGATGACCTCCAGGCCCGGCTGGAGGCCGAGGGAGTCGATCTGGTCACCAACATCGGCCAGGGCGACGAAACGACGTGGACGATGACCTTCCGCGGCTCCGGCTTGACGCTCACACTGAACCTGACCGGCCCCGACGACTTTGAGGTGCATACCGATGAAAATTGACACAGACAAGCTGCTCACCCCCGAGCAGGCAGGCGAGCGGATCGGCGCCAACAAGCGAGCGGTGTACCGGGCCTTGAAGCGGGCCAAGGAGGCCGGCAAGCAGATCACGGTCGAACTCTTCGGCCGGACGCTGATCCCGGCCGAGAACGTCAAAGTGCTCGAAGAGTTCTACTACCCGTACTACTCCGACGCCCACCAGCGGAAGGTCAAGGAGTGGGGCGCGGCCGGCGGCAACACGCGGTGGGCGAAGGCCCGAGCGGCGAAACGCTCCACCCGAGCGTAGAAACCCTAGCCTTGCTGCTCACACCGGCTTTTTGAGGCATGGCATGACCGGCACAGTACCTGAAGCCCTTCCATCGGCGTAGCCTCGGCCGCTTGATCGACAGGCTTCGGATTGATGTGGTCGATGTGACAGTCACCGGCCCGGTGCAGCACCAGGCCGCACGCGCGGCAGGTGGCGCGGTCGCGGGCGATGACGGCCTTCCTGACTCGCTGCCACGCAGCGGAGCCGTAGCCACGCTCCGACGAGTTCGGCCTGACCGCCCCCGACTTACGTCGAGGGCGGAAGGCGGGCTGCCGCCACGGCATGATTCCACCCTTGCATGAGCACGCGGTGGCTATTGCGATCGAACCACCACTCGAGGACGAGCCGCGTGATCACGTTGACCAGCACGCCGATCAAGATCATCGCCATCACGCTGCCATACTCGGTGCGGACGCGGCGTCGCATCCTGGCCCGAAGCACTTCCTCCTTGAGGTCCGGCGGTGCGTCTACCGGAAACTCCTCGACCGCCATATCGACAAGACGGTCGCGGATGCCAGCGTGCAAGGCGAGCCTATTGCCGCCCTTGCGCGCGACGAAGTCCTTCAGCGGGCGGTATTGCATTCGCCGTCCTTGCACTTACACGGGCAGTCGGGCTTGCAGGGGCAGGCCCAGTTCTTTCCGTTCTTCGTGATGTACCCCTTCCCGCCGCAGGGGCAGGAGCATTGAGACTGGCCCTTCGGATTGCACTCGGGGCATGGGGTCTTCACGGTGCCGTCGCCTAAGAATCCTCCCCCAGGAGGATTCTTAGAGCCACACGTTGAGCACAGACCTTCTGGCACAGTTGGCTTCGCCGACTGTGCCATCATGGCATACTGCCCAGCCGCGGCCACCAGAGGCTGGAGGTCGCCTCGGGCCAGCTTTGGGTGCGGGACGCACGACAGCGGAAGCGTCGCCGCGGCCATGAGAGTCATCGCACCGATAGACTCGACGACTGCATACTTCATCAGATGTTCCCCGTGGCGCCGAACGTGGTGTGCTTGCGCCGCGGCCAGCCCGCGACGCTCGAGAGGGCGATGCACTGGCACTGGTCAATCGTCGAGGCGTAGGCCCAGTAGGAGCCTGGAGGAATGTCGATCGCCGTGCCGAGGATTCGGCGGCCTCCGCGATTCCAAGCCCCCCACGAGTTCGTCCACAGGACAAGCGGCTGGCCGTACCGCTTGATCGTGACCTCGCGGTCGTCATATCCGGTCCAGCACTGGGCGTGGTGCCACGTCGTCGTTGATCTGGGCGGGTTCGCTGCGCCGTTCTCGTCGCGCTCACGACTGAAACCAAGAGAACTACACTGGAAAATTCCATACCCTGCCGCGATGAAGTCGCGGACCTGCTCGCGGCCTTTGACGAACGTGGCCGACCGCACGATGTTCTTGCTGCTCTCGGCCAGCCACATGGCGCCGGGTGCCTTTGCGCCCCCCAGGCGGATCGTATCATTCGTGTACTTCGTGAGGTCGAAGCCGAGGTCAGGGTACGCCTTCCGAACCAGCACGCCCTTCTCGGTGACGGTCTTCGCCGCCGCCGAGCAGAACCAGCCGTCGGATGCCTTGCCGCGCCACGCGAAGATGCTCTCGCGCGCGATCACGCCCTGCCGCACGCCAAGCTCTGGAATATCCGGCGGCCCCTCGACAAGGCCGGTGACTTCGTCGGGGCGTCCATCCTTGATTTCCTGCGCCAGCGACGTGAGGTAGCAGTTCGCCGCCGCGGCCCCGACGCAATCGCCCCAGAGTTGAGCCGGCCCCGGTAGGGCGCCGGGAAACACCTCGTCGATCGCCGGGAAGAGCAGCGACAGCTTGCCCTTCCCAGTGCCGGCGAACTCCCAGTGATGGGCCACCTGCCCGCCGTCGGGGTCGCCGCCATGCCGGATGATCGAATCGACCAACTCCTCGTCGGCGCGAGGGTTGGCCTGGCAGCCCATCAGGCCAGACGAATAGGCGTCGAGGGGGCTGAACTCACTCATTGGCCCCCAACCTTGAACGCATACGCCAGTGTCGAGCACACCGCCGTCAGCCGGACGCGATCCTCGTCAGACAGCGTCCGCAGGTCGCCGCCCAGAGCGTTCACGATTGACAGGTCGATCGCCTCGCCCAAGCCGGGATACTTACCCACGTTCGCCTTGTCGATCGCCAGTTGCAGGCTGCCGGCGTGAAACACCACGAAGTCGCTCGTCGTCTTCACGATCGGCCGCTCGCGGCCAGCGTCGCGGATCAGGACGAACGAGAGGGCGTCGTAAAAGCTCGCCAGATACTCGCGGTCCTTCACCAGCATCTTGGGCAGGATCGGCTTGAGCGGCGTTACCCACTCGAGCAGGACGTTCTCCGGCCTGGGGATCACGACGGCCGTGTCCGGCGCCGGGGGCCACGGCAGCGTCAAATTCGACCCCTTCCACGCAAACACCAGCAGCAGTGCCGCCACGACGTACCTCCACTGGGCGTTCATTTGTCGCTCCCGTCCACGAGCGCCAGCGTCAGAATGTCGATCGCCTGCTTCTGGTCGTCGGAGAGTGCCGCGGTCGCCCGCAACCGGAACCGCACCTGCGAGAGGTGCCAGATCGCGTCGCGGTAGCTCGGGGCGACGACCTCGTCGAGCGGCCTTGCCGGCGCCGGTCGCTCAAACCAGTCGAGCACGAACCGCACGACATACGGCAGGGCCGGCAGGGCGAAAATCCCAAGGCCAACTGCGGCTGCAATCATCTGCCAAGTGCTCACAGGTCGGCCCCTCCGAACAGCTTGCCAAGCGCCCACTCAAACGCCGCCTGCCCCTCGGCGGTCTTGAGAACCGCCTCGACGTGCTTCAACGCCTCGTCGTCGATCGTCGTATCGCTCTTCCCGGCGGCCCACTGGAGCGTCGAAACGACGGCCAGAGCCTGCTCGTGCGGCGTTTTCGCGATGGCGACGAGTTGCAGCCGCGAAAGCAGCGGCGACCACTCGGCCAGCAGCTTCAGCTTCTCGAGCAACGGGAACGATCCATGCTCCTGCTCAATCTGGTCCGGCGTCATTTCTTGGCCTCCTTGCGTTTCAGAAACTCAACGTATGCGGGCGAGAGCGTCCTGCTCTTGCTGGTCATTTTCCCCCAATGGCTCGGCGGCTGTTCGGGGACTTTGCTTATCAATGGCGGCGAGTCGTCGCCCTGCGTCACTCGCCGCTGGAACTCCTCGCCGTCGATATGTGCGTCACGAATCGCCATGCACGCTGTACTGCATCAAGTCGTAGGCGTCATGGAACGCCGCTTCGAGCAACTGCCTGGCCTCTGTGTTGCTGATCCTTCGCTCAAACGTCCAGAGATCGTCCTCAGTCAGCGTTTCGCCGAGCTTGAGGATGAGCCTAGCCTCTTTCCCAGCGACGATTAGGCGCACTTCACCCAGCATAGATGTACCGTCCTGTCGCTTAATCCAGCATACCAAACCACGGCATGCGCCGGGCCTCAAGCTCGGCCCTCGTCCAGCCGGCGCGGATCGACGCGGCGGCGAGCCTTATTTGCTCGGGGGTCGGCAGATAGACGCACGTCTCCTCGCGCTCCGGCAGGCCCAGCGAATCGGCGAACTCCAGAAGTTCGCCGTGCGTCATGCACATGACCTCGGCGATCTCCCCGATCGTCAGCTCGCCCTTCCAAAGATGGCGAATCTGCCGCTTTCGGTTGGCGCGCTTCTTGTGTTCGGCGAGTTCTTCGGGACTAAGCCGTCGCTTCGTCATCGTTGACCCAGACGGCGATATACCGACTGCCGGGATTCAAATACATCTGATACCCAGCCTCGTGCATACGCTTGTGGTGAGTGACGTGCTCGCAGTCCTCGCCGGTGTACCCGCCGCTCAAAAACGCCTCCGTTCGGTAAACCGCCAGGCCGCCGAAGGCCGAGTTCATTGCAACCGGGGGGGAGCCGACCGGCGGGAAGAACGCCGAGAACCACTGAAACCCGATCTCGTCGCGGCGGTCACGCCACCAGTTGGCCCTCGCTGCCCAGGCGTCGTAGTGGGCGATGCCCTGCGGCACCCGCCAGAGCGAGTAGCTCGCCATGCCACCAGGCCGCAACGGGCAGTTGCCGGCCATTCGCTCGGCGATCCTGTAGACGGAGTTGAAGACGCCGTCTACAGAAAACCCGCCGGCGGGGTCGGTGTCCAGAACGATCGTCCACGGCGCGTCGGCGGCATTCAATCGCACCCACTCGAGGCACTGCTGCCGGCAATACGCCAGCCTCACCGTCCGCTCCGGCTCAAAACCACGGGCGTCGATGCCGCCGAGAGTCTCGTGCCGCACCGTAAACCAGTCGCCGTGATCCGCTGCGACGGCGTCCAGCAGTGTTGCCGTTTCGTCCTCAGAATCATTCTCAAAGACGAACATTCGGCACGACTTGAAACCGCGAGCGACCTCGGCCGACAAAAGCATTGTGTTGCCGATCGCCGGCATCGCGTTCCTGGCAATCGCCACGATCACCGCGTCGGACTGCGCTGCGATCTCGCGGCCGCCGGCCACCCCGGCGTCGTAATAATCCTTGTACTCAGGATCGACCGGCCAAGCCGACTCCGGCATCACAACTTCGGTGATCATGCGACCTCCAGCGGCGGGACGAACAGCCACAAATGATTCGGATGGGCGTCGGCATAGGGGTGCCTTTGCACCCGCAGCGGGCCGTATCCAAGCCGCTGCAACTCGTCGCCCACCTCTGCCTTGCGGTCATGCACCTCGATGATGAACCGAGCGTGGCGAAGCGCCGAGCCGCGGATGCCGGCCAGCACGTCGCCCTCGCTCCCCTCCACGTCGATCTTCACAAGATCAATCACGGTGTGCCGGTACAGGTCCGCGATCTGGTCGAGCGTCACCACGGCCACCGGCCGCGTCTCAATCGTCTCCACGTCGGCCTGGTCGGCGCCGCCGATCGGGTGCTCGGCCGCCAGCGACGACTGCTGCGAGCCGCCGCGGACGTAGAGGGGCATCACCCCCGGCTCCCGACCGCACGCCACCGGCAGCAGGGCGCACTTCGCCGGCATCCCCGCCATGCGGAAGGCGTCCACCGCGCGGGGGTCCGGCTCCAGCGCGACAACGTGCTCGAAATACAGGGCCATCCACCTAGCCCACTCGCCCACGTTCGCGCCGGCGTCGATCGCCACCCGCCGCGGCCCCTCCAGGGCCAGCTTCTGGAACTCCTTCAAGAACCACTCGTCGATCAAGTCATGTCCTCCAGTTCAGCCAGGTAGTCGCCAACGCTCTTGCAAAGTGTGATCCGGCTCACCGCCGGCATGGCCGCAAAAAACTCCTCCATCTCCGTCTGCTCGATGAGGGCGAGGCACTTGCCGCACGCCATAGCCATCGACACGTTGCCGCCGCTGCCGAGCGTGATCACCCGCTCGGCGTAAAACATCGTCGTGCAGTCGCTACGGAACTGACCCCACTGCGCCGGCCGCTGGCCGTATTCTGCGAACGTGTTGTCAATGCACGGCAGCCGCGCCAAGTCGTCGTAGATCGAGTAGGCGAAGTCGTCGCCGTGGCCCTGATACTCCGGCGTCTCCGACAGCACCCGCTCGCCGACCAGCATCAGCGGGACGCGCTTGGCGATCCGCCCGAGAAGCCCCAGAAACGACTCGCGGATGGCGTCGTAGCGATGCCTGCGCCACCCCCGCACTTTCGTCGCCACGGCGACAAACGGTGGCGTCGGCTCGGCGCCGGCCGCCGGCAGCACCCGGCGCAGGTCGGGGGCCACCGGAGCCAGCCCAGTCCGGCACAAAGCCTGCGGCGTCATGCCGCGGAACTCTCCGCGCTCGTCGCTGCCGATCCGGTAGTCCGGCTCCCGAAACAGCGTCACAAGCAGCCGGCGTGCAAACTCGACGTGCGCGCCGGTCCTGGCCTCGGCCAGCCGGTGCTCGTCCATGATGATTTCCACGTCGCTGAACCGCCCCTTCGCCGCCTCGAACATGGCGTGGCAGTGAATTAGGTCGCCGATGCCTCCGTGGATGACTGCCGTCAACTGCACAGGTCAGCCTCCAGCGACTGGGCGATTCGCTCGCTCACCTCTTGGCAACGGGATACCAGCAGGTCGGCGAGCCGCCCTGCCGGCGGCCGAAACGTCCTCACCTCCCGCAGCGTCTTGTACTCGCCGCTCGCGACGATCTCGCCGAGCACCTCGTTGATCTTGCTCTTCAAGAGGCTGCGATACTCGCAGCAGTCGCGCGAGAGGTTGTCCCAGTGGGCGATCGTCGCCGCGTCGGGCTGCGGCTTCGCGTGCTCCTCCCGCTTCCTGTTCTCGAAGTAGGAGAGCTTGTTGACCTCGACGATCAGGCGGTCGATGCAGTCGGCCAGCGTATCGACATTCGGGATTCTCATTCCGCCACCTTCCTCACGATGACTTGCCAGCCCTTGTGCAGCACTTCCAGCCGCGACCCGTAGATGTGCAGGAGCGCGTCGATCGCCGGCTTCGGCGGCAGGAGCGGCGTGTTCGTCCATTCGTAGTCGTCGAGCACGACGACGCCGCCGACCGCGACCAGGGGCCACGCCAGGACGAAGTCCTCCACGACGCTCTTCGCCTCGTGGTCGCCGTCGATGTAGACAACGTCGAACACGCGGCCACCGGCCTGCCGCAGAAACTCAAAACTGCGCTGCCGATGCACCTCGGCCCGACCGGCCGTCATCGCGTCAAACGTGGCTTTCGACACGTCGCCGCTCACGCCGCCATGCTCAATCCACGGGTCAACGCAGACCAGCGAGACGCCGGGGACGTTCTCCAGCACCCAGCAGGACGAACGCCCCTCGTAGCAGCCGATTTCCAGCCACCTCGGGGCCGTCGGCAGGATCGGCAGGACGATCGAGCGGATCGTCGGCACGTTCGATGAGAACCAGTCGGCGGTGAAGCTCACCCTTCCACCTTCTGAACGAGGCGATCGACAACCTTCTGCAACTGAATCATCCGGCAGTCCACGCCGTGCATAAGCGTCACGCAGGCTTCCTTCGCGGCCCGCTCGGCCGCCGTCTCAAACAACTCCGTCGCCTCGGCGTCGTGGCAAAGCTCAGTCGCGAGCCGGCCGATCACGTCAGGCGGCTCGACCCCTCGATTCGCAAGGACGGCGAATCGCAGAATCTCCGACAGGGCGCGGCCCAGAGACTCGGCGTCGTGCGTTGCGGTCGTGCGATACAGGCCGACAGTCGTTTCCTTCGACCCACCGTAGCAGTCGGCGTCACCCTCGGTCGCCGTCACCTTGAACTCAAATCTCACTCAATCGCCTCCAGAAAATGCCTCGCATCCGCCGCCGAATGCACGACGGCCACCGGGCAGCCGTGACTCGCCAACTCCCGCATCCGATGCTCCTGTATCCGCGTCGGGTGCTCACCAGGCCGTTTAACCTCCATCCACGCCGCGCGGCCCGCCTTGACCACTAAAACGTCGGGCAATCCCTTCACGCTGTAGGCCGAGCCGTGGTTTTTCATCGCCCACCAGCCGAGGCCGCGGGCCTGATCAAGAACCTTGGCAACGATCGTCTTCTCCAGCGGCGCCATGCCGCTATTGTGTCGGCCTGTAGCAGTCAGTCCAGAGCAGTTACGGCGAATTCTCGCGGCGAAAATGCGTAGGTTCGCAGCCTCACCGGAGTCGCCGGCCTGCCCACGATCCGTCGCTCACGCTCTGCCTCGGTCCAGCCGGCACGCACGATCGCCGCCCGCTCGGCGATCTCCTCGGGCGTCGGCGGCTCCGTCTCGGTGAAGTCGATCCGCCGGTCGCACTCGCGCTTCGGCAGGGCGTAGCGCTTTCGGATTGCCCAGAACGAACCGGGCGAGATGCCCAGGCGGTCGCAGATGTCGGGCTGCGGCACATTGTCGCCCCAGAGCTTGAACAGCATCGGTACGTCAACCCTCTTTTGCGGCATCGCTTCCCCCCCATTCGGCGATCAGTCGCAGCGACAGTCGCTGCACCTTGTTTTCAAGACTCCTCCTGTCCGACTCCAGCCTCGCATTCTTCGACCAGAGGCTCGCGATCTCCATTCGATCCTTGCGGCACTGCTCCTCGAGCCGGCGCACCTTCGCCTGCAATCGCTCGATGCCCTTCCTGGCCCCGCGGGCGCCCTCGCGGGCGCGGTGCCAGAGCAGTTCAAACTCGTCGGCCTCGTCCACGAATCACCTCCAGCAACTTGTCGATCACCCCGGCCGCCTCCAGCAACTGACGCTTCTGCCGGTCGATGACCTCCTCGGCCGCCCGTAGGCGGTCGGCCAGGTCGAGGCCAGCGTGGTGCGAGGCGATCTCCTCGGCCTTCCTGGCCGCGGCGTGCGCCTCGTCAATCAGCTTCGCCGATGTAGTCCCTAACAAACTTGGAAAGCTCCTTGCTGTACACCTTCAGGCACTCGACCAGCATGAAAATCGCTAACGCCAGACTGTCGGCATTCGCAGCCTTCGCCAACTCGGCCTGGAGGCTCGCAGCCTCGACGACCGTGCGGAGCGCGTGCTGCTGTTCGAGCAGGCGCCGCAGGACGCCCATCCGCTCTTCCTCGTCCATCGCTCGCGCTCCTGTAATAGGCGGCCGATCAGCCTGGCCGCCGTGCCGCCTGTGCCGGTCCAGCAGTTCGCCGGCCCGAAGGCGTTGACGAACTGCCACGCCTGCCTGATTTCTTGCTCGGTCATTTGGCTTCTTCCTTCGACGCCTCGGCTCGTTCGGCGGCCAGAGCCTGCTGCTCCAGGCGGCGCATTAGCTCGCGGATGACGCGAGCTAAACCCGCATACATCGGCACGGTGTCTCCCGTGCCAAACCTGGCGAGGTAGTCGCAGAACAGCAGCGCGTCCTGCGGCGTCTCAATGGGCTGGTCGCTCATCATGCCCGCACCCACTCTCCGCGCGGGTTCTTATCAAACAACACTGGAAAGAACCCTGCCCGCCGAGCCACCAGCAGCATGTGCGGGTGGAAGACGGCGACGGTTGCGCCGCTGTCGTGCAGGACGCTCGCGTAGAGGCCGGAGGCGGCGAACGCGGCGACGCCGCGGAGGCGATAGTCGGGGGCGACGAACGCCTCCAGCGTGTCGTAGGCCGCGAACCCGTCGCTGCCGGCCGTCCAGTATTCCGTTCTCGCCCAGCCGACGATCTCGCCGTGGTCGAAGACCAGGGCGATGTGGCCGTCGTGCTCGCCGGCGGGGGCGTCGCCGTGCAGCAGGCGGGTGAGTTTCCACTGGAAGTCGGAGTTCTTCTTCGTCAGCTTGTTGCGGACGAAAAGCGCCGTCGAGCCGGAGGCGGCGAGTTCGGCGAGGGTGAGGATTTCGCAGGTCACGCGCACCTCCTGGCCGCAATCTCGGCGTATTCAGGATTCAACTCGATGCCGATCGCCTCCCGCCCCATTGCCTGCGCCACGGCCGGAACCGTGCCGCTGCCGGCGAACGGGTCGAGCACCACGTCGCCTGGGTTGCTCGACACGCCGACGATTCGGCGAACCAGCGTCTCAGGCAACTGCGTCGGAACGCCGGCCACCCGCTCGACGAACGTGCCGCAGACGCGATTGATCTGCCACACGTCGCCCATGATCTTGCCGCCCGGCGCCGCGCGGCGGTCGCCGTACTTCGTCTGCCGATCACTCGGCACCGTCACGGCCTCGCGGTTGAACGTGAACCGCTTCGCGTCTTTGACGGCGTAGTAGATCGGGCGGCTCGTGCGGCCGAACTTCTTCTGGCAGTAGACGCCGAACGTCTCGTGCCATGTGATCCGGTTTCGCATCTCCATGCCGGCCCGGCGAATCGCAAGGTCGATGTCCGCACCGTGCTCCTGGCCCGAGATGATCCAGAGCGAACCCGTCTGCTTGAGTGCGCGGTAGCACCAGTTGATCCACCGGCCGCACCACACGTCGTAGTCTTCACGCCGATCCGCCGAGGCGCCGCGTCCGTAGTCGATGCCGATGTTGTAGGGCGGGTCGGTGACGATCAGATCGACGCTCTCGCGGTCGAGAGTCGGAAGCACGTCGAGGCAGTCGCCGGTGAGGATGGTCATACAACCGACTCCTCGCCGGCGCCGTAAATCGCCGCCCACTCCTCGGACGTGTAGACCTTGAGATCGACACCCTTCGGCATCGTCGGCTTGACGTACTTGTCGAAGGCGTATCCAAGGCCGATGCCGAGCCGAGCCGCCACGTTCGCCGCGCGGACGTAGTAGCCGAACAGCGAAACCTCTTCCTTCACTTCACTCTCCATAGTCGCTCCTCCAGTTCGCCCATCGGGCGTAGAGCACTCCTCGGCACGAAGTGGGACGGCGGGCCGCCGTCCTGAAGCACCCGCACCTCCGCAGCCGCCAGCGTCTTCCGCCAGCACCATCCAACCAGTGTCGTCGTGTCGCCAGCGACCTCGGCCAGGACGTAGATGTCGGCCGCCAGCGGCTTGTCCTCGCGGTGAATCAGATTGCGCCCCGGCTTCGTCGATTTCACCTCGACGCGGTAGAGCAGCGGCACGGTGAAGTCGTACCCGTCGTCGCCGCGCGGCGTGTCGCTGAAGTCGGGGCAGATGCCAGAGAACGAGCCAAAGGCAATCTCGCCGGCCAGGCCGATCTCGTCGCAGTCGTCGGTCAGGGCGCGGTGCGTCTCGCTGCGGTCGGCGTGCAGGGAGGTGCGGCGAGCGGCGAGGGTTTCGAGGAGTGTCACCCGTTGAACTCCGCAGGGTGAAACACCGGCCGATCAAGCGAGTTGGCCGCCTCGTCCTGCTTTCGCAGCAGGTCGAGGATTGCGGCCAGCGTCTCCTCGATGTTCACGAGGCAGTCCATCTCCGTCTTGCCGTTATGCGGCCCCTCGTCGGGGACGACGGCGATCGTGCGGCGCCGCTTCTCCAGCAGGCGATCGGCCTGCGCCTTGTTGACCAGCCATCGCTTGCTGCCGCCGTGCTGGAAGCCGTCGATGTCGCCGGCCGCGATGGCCTCGCGAAGCACTTTCCACTCTGGCGAATGTCCAGACTGCCGGCCACGGCTGTCCTCGTCATACGACGCCAGAGGAACGAACCCGTCGATTTGAGTCACTTTGCCACCTCCCACTGGTACACCGCCCGATCCACCGGCCACTCGTCGCTGTCGTCGTGGTCGAACCCCAAGAGGACGTACCGACCGCCACGCATCTGGATGCTGATGCTCGACATAGTCGCAGGCGGCGGCTCGAGCGGGCCGATGCCGCCATCAAGCGGCCCGCCGATGTACTGCGGCCGGACGATCAGCGTCGATGGCTCGTGCGAGAGGGTCATTCGTCACCCCAGAACGTCGTCGATGACAGGCAGCCGCAGAAGGCGACCATGCCGGCGATCACCAGCAGAACCGCCACGTTGGCCCAGAGGTGGAGCGTGTCGCTCATTTCTTCCGCTCCCCGAGCACAGGCTGCGAGCGACGCAGAAGCTCCTCGCGGGCGATCAGCACCTCGGGCGGCGCCTTGATCGAGAGACGGGCCTGGCCGTCTTGTATCCGCGTGACCATGACTTCGATGTCACGGCCGATC
>SXGQ01286858.1_pt1 | contig 17144 bp, 19 predicted proteins | sample 3178371 | NCBI WGS metagenome assembly SXGQ01 (sample SAMN11356859, study PRJNA531348) | freshwater metagenome | isolation source: freshwater sample F1-20 | place: China: Fuxian Lake, Yuxi | collected 2017-12-25 | reverse complement strand
TATTGGTGGGGCCCGTGACGACGATGCGCAGCTCGCGCTGCAGGCTGTCGGCCAGGCCCGGCCTTCGAAGGACCTCGGCATAGAGGCCTTCGGTCGGCAGGTACATCATGGCGAAGTCGGTGGTGTGTGGCGACTCGACATACTTGGTCCGGATCTTTTTCGCCTCCTGCCGCACGCGTGTTTCGAGGGCCCTGGCCGCCTCATCAATGGCGGTGAGGTCGGCGCGGTCGTAGGCGTCGATGAGCCGCTGATAGTCTTCGAGAGGGAACTTGGCATCGATTGGCAGCCACACGGGCTGGTCGGTGTCGCGGCCGGGCAGCCGTACGGCCACTTCGACACGCTCGGCCGAGCCGGGCCGCGTGGCGATGTTGGTTTCGTACTGATCGCGCGCGAGGATCTGCGCAATGAGCGCCTCGAGCTGGTATTCGCCCCAGGTGCCACGGGTCTTCACGTTCGTGAGCACCCGCTTGAGGTCGCCTACGCCCGATGCCAGCTGCTGCATCTCGCCGAGGCCACGATGCACGGCCTCGAGCCGTTCGGACACCACCTTGAACGACTGCGCCAGCCGATCCTCGAGCGTGGCGTGCAGCTTGTCGTCCACGGTCTTGCGCATCTGCTCGAGCTTGTCGGCGTTGTCCTTCTGCAGGCTGGTCAGCTGCTCGTGCAGCACGGTGCGCATCCGCTCGCCGTGCTGGTCACTGGCCTGCGACATGCGGCCCAGCCGCTCTGACATGTCGGCGCGCATCGAGTCGAGCGTGAGCTGCACCTGCTGGCTGAGCGACTGCAGGCGGGCTTCCATCACCGGCGTCTGGGCGTTCGACACCTCGCGCATCGCATGCAGGTCGCGCGACAGGCCCTCGACGCGCTGCAGCAGGTCGGCCAGGCGCGGGTCGGGCGGCGGGTTACCGAGGCGCTGCCACACGGCGAGCAGGCCGGCGGCGACCACCAGCATGAGCAGCAGGAGGGGCAGCATGAGGGGCGAGGTGAGCATCGGGAACGTGTCGGAGCGACTCTTCAGAGCATAGCGGAATCGGTCGTCGCGCCAGCCGGGGGGACGTTTCGCCTTTACCGCGGCCGGGGCAGGCGGTAGCATCCGAACAGGGTGCCGCATCATCGCGCCCAAGACACTGGAGACATGATGACTGCACGCATCCGACAGATGGTGGCCGCCGTACTGGTGCTGACGCTGGCGTGGTCGCCGGTCAGCCTCCTGGCTGACGGCCGGTTTCCGAAGGCGCACCTGATGGTACCGAAAGACGACGGGAAAGCCCAGGAGTTGGAAGGGACGCTCGTGTCCGAGACCCGGGAGAAGCTGCTGCGTTTCGAGACCGGTGGCCGGACGACGGTGGAAATCCCCTACGGCCGCATCAAGGGCCTGCTGTACGAGCGGGCGTCGAAGCCCCGCTACGGCATGGGCCTGCTGCTGGCCTGGCCGCTGCTCTTCACGAAGTCGAAGAAGCACTTCGTGACGGTGCAGTACACCGATGCGTCCGGCGCGGGCAAGTTCGAGATCATCCGCCTCGACAAGGGCAACGTGACGATGGCGCTGGCGACGCTCGAGGCTGATACGGGCATCAAGATGGAGCGCTCGGAGGAGAAGTAGGCGCGCGGCCGGGCCCCGGGCCCGGTCGTGCTACTTCAGTTCCACAATGACCGCGCGTGGTGCGCCGGCGATGGCCTCCTCGCTGCGGACCGTGCCGCGCGGAATGAAGTGTGCGTCCTTCCGCTTGACGGTGCGCGTCTGCTCCTTGCCGTCGGCCGTGCGATAGCGGATGGTGCCGGGGTCGAAGAACACCTCGACGGCGTCGCGTTCGTAGACGCGCGTCTCGACGGGACGGCCGGGAATCCACACGTAATCCCACTCGACGACCCGTGCGTTGTCGATGGCCTTTGCGGCGCCCTCGCGGGGGAAGGCGGCGGGCGTGCCGGGGCGGGGCACCGGCGCGAATGCGCCCTCTTTGAGATCGAGCATCACGGCCTCGCGCACGGGGGCGCCGGCGAGGCCCATCGCTTCTTCCTTGTGCGTGATGTCCTTCGGCTGGAAGTAGGGGCGGGGCACGGCGAACGGCGTGATGGGTGCGACGGTGCCATCGAGCCCGATGACCTGAATCGGGCCGTAGACGGTGTAGACGCCGGCCATGTCGTACTGATGGCGGTGGTAGGGCTGCGGCTCGTCGTGCAGCCACTTCACGTCCCAGGCGATGACGCGCTCGTTCTCGAAGAGCTTCGTCACGCCCGTGCGCGGAAAGGCATGCGGATAGGTCTGGGCCGTGACGACAGGAACGAGCAGGACGACGGCGAACAGCGACAGCAGCATCATGCGGCGCAGGGCACTCATGCAGCACCTCCCCTGGTGACTGCGGCGCATTATGTCAGACCGGCCCCGAAACGCGGCAGCCCGGGCGGCGTATCATGCGTCGCTGAGGGGCACGGTCGGCGCGGCGCGGTGGGAGTCGCGGGCGCGGAGGCGCAGCGCGGGGGGCGGCGGGTGGCCCCGGTGTCGCGGATGACAGTGTGCACGGGCAGAGCGGGAGGCGGCGATGCGGTTGGAGCAGCAGCGGGCAAGCGGCAACATTGACGATCGTCGCGGACGGCGCGTGCCGGGGGGCGCGGCGGGCGGCGAGCTCGGTCTCGGAGCGATTGTGATCGTGCTGCTCGTCAGCTGGATGACGGGCGCCGACCCGCAGTCACTGCTGCAGCTGACGGGCGGAGTGTGAGGCGGAGTGGGAGGCGGGGTCGTCGACGACTCGCCGGTGGCGCGCGGTGCGGCCGGGGTGCCTGATGACCCGCAGGGGCAGTTCGTGTCGCGGGTGCTGGGGTCGACCGAGGATGCGTGGACGCGCGTGTTCGGGGCCGCGGGCCAGTCGTATGCGGCTCCGACGCTGGTGCTGTTCGACGAGGCGGTGCAGTCGGCCTGCGGCACCAACTCGTCGGCGGTGGGGCCGTTCTACTGCCCGGCCGATCGGCAGCTGTACATCGACCTCACCTTCTTCCGCCAGCTCGACGAAGAGTTTGGCGCACCGGGTGACTTTGCCCAGGCGTATGTGGTGGCACACGAGGTCGGGCACCATGTGCAGACGCTGCTCGGTCTGTCGCGGCAGGTGACGGCGGCGCGTCAGCGGGCCGGCGAGGCCGAGGGCAACCGGCTGTCGGTGCTGCAGGAACTGCAGGCCGACTGCTTCGCCGGGGTGTGGGCGCACCATGCGGCCAGCCGGCAGCTGCTCGACCCTGGTGACATTGAAGAGGGCCTGCGGGCGGCGGCGGCCATCGGTGACGACACGCTGCAGCGGCGGTCGGGACGGCGCGTGGCGCCGGAGTCGTGGACGCACGGCTCGGCCGACCAGCGGGCGCAGTGGCTGCGCCGCGGCCTCACCGAGGGCACGGTCGAGGCGTGTGACACCTTCGCGCAGAGCCGGCAGCGCTAGCGGGACATGAGCGCGTGCGGCCCTCGGCTACCTGACGCGGGGACGGATGCGGGTCGCGCTCCGAATGCGCGCGGCAGGTCAGGCCGGTCCGGCAGTAACGTGAGGACGCACGAGCGCCACGACGGCCCTGGCCTGGTCGCGTGCGAGCACGGCATCACCCTCGCGATAAAACGTGGAGGGCGTCAGGTCCTCGGCTCCATAGAAGGCCAATTCGCGATCGCGCCGCAGGGCGCGGGAGGCCTTCACCAGGGTGTCGATGTGCGCGGCCAGATCGGCCGGCAGTCGTGATTCCTCGGCCAGGATCACATCGGTCACGTCATGGATGCGCGGGGGATCGACACCGCAGTGCCGAAGCAGGCCTTTGAGCGACAGTTCGACGATTTCCTGCGCCTCGCGCACGACATCGGCCCAGCTTTCGTGGGCGAACAGCACATCGAGCGCGGCCAGGCGCGCGGTCGCGCGGTTCAGGTGGTCCGCAGCCAGGTGACGATTGCGCATGTCAGGCCGCTCCTTTCCAGTACGGCTGACCGTGGACGAAAGTCCGCACCACCTGACCATTCGCGATAGCCCGTCTTACCTCCGCGAGCCGAGCGCCGACACTGCCGTGGCGGTCATACCAGACCTGGCCATCCACCGCCGCTTCGCACCACACCGTCGTCGGCGGGGCGCCAGCGTCGGGGAGGTGCACGAAGTGCACATCCACGGCACGCCCGTCGATGGTTTGGGGTGTCTCGTCCCAGCGACGGTACAGGTTGCGATTCAGGGGCGTATCGTGGCTCAGAACGAGCAGCACATCGATGTCCGAGGCCGCGGCGGAGTCCCCTCGGGCCCATGAACCCATGACGATAGCACCCAGCAGGTGGCTACCGAATTGCGACAGCCCCTGAGTCACCACCTTGGTGCGTGGCCCGGTGTTGTCGGCGGCGAGTGGTGGTGCGGTGAGTTGGCGCACGCAATACTCGTTAAATGACAGGTCGGCGTTCCTGGCAGAGGCCGTGAGGCGGGCGTGCAGGTCTGCGGGGAGACGCAGCAATGCACGGGCGTCGCGGCGACGGGCGGGGCGGTGCAGGAGCGAGGCAGGACGCGGCGCGTGCATGGGACGACGATATCGTACATCCTGTGAGGGCGATATCATTGAGATTCCTGTCGTTCGGGCCCTGTCCTCAATCGCACATCTCGGGGACGTATCGCGCGTTGCCTCAGCCCCCGTCGGCCGTGCGCAGCCTGTTTCCTCACAAACAGTGCGCCAGTGTCGCCGCAGCCATGGGCACCGGGGCCGGGCCGCGTCGCACGCTCTCGAGCGTGGGTCGAGGGTGCCGCCGGTCATTTCCCGGCATGAGCATGTCCTCGAGGGGGTGTCTCCGAGGTGAGTGGCGACGTCTGTTGGTCGGCCATCTCGACCCGTCGCAGGCGTCGGAGTACGCTAGGCACGGCCGATCGCGCGAGCATGATGAGGCGCTGCCACAGCTGCGGCGGCCCTCTGGAGGACACGATGCCTGATGCCCCGACTCTTGCCCGGCTGCTCGACCAATTGGCGCGTGGCCCCGCCGTGGTCATTGACCTCGTGGCCGATGTGCCTCCCAGCCGGGCGAAACAGCGGCCGTCCCCGTCAAAGTGGTCGGCGCACGAGCACGCGTGCCACCTGGCCGCCGTGCAGCCGTTGTTCATGGCACGGCTCGACGACATGCTTGGCGACCCCGCACCGGTGATTCGCCCTTACAACCCCGCAGACGACGATGCCGACGATGCGCTGCTGGGTGTGGACCTTGGTGAGGCGATGACGCGCTACGCATCAGAGCGGGAGGCGATGGTGTCGCGGTTGCGCACGCTGTCGCCTGCGCAGTGGGACATCTCTGCGTCGCATCCTGAATACAACCGCTACTCGGTGTTCATCATGTTTCGTCATCTCGCGCTGCACGACTTGTTTCACGCCTATCGCATCGAGGAACGCCTGCTCGATCCGCGCACACCCTGAGAGCTGCGCCGTGCGGCGCTCGGGCAGGCTCGGCGGGGGCCACTCGATCTTCAGTGAAATCTGCGCCGGGCCAGGCCTCACACGACATTCTCGAAGGGAGCATGATGAGTGCCGCCCTGCACGGGGCCACCCCCGAATAGCTGATTCGTCGCTGGTATGCGCGCGTGTGGAATTGGTGGGACACCCCGGTCTTCCCCGAGGTGCTTGCGACCGACATCACATTTCGAGGCTCACTCGGTAACGTCGTGGTGGGGCGCGCGGGCTGAGAGTCCGCGTGCGTCGAGGATACGCAGCCGGGCCGCAGACCTAGACAGCCCCGGCGACCATCGTGCATCGCTCGACTGGGTTGGGACGTTGGATCTCAGGGTCTGCTTGGGCGGTGGGTGCGGTTGCCTGAGGGTATCCGGTGGGAAGTATCCGCGTTGCCTGAACGGCGAGCCGCATCGGTGCGAGCAGCAATGCGTTTTTCAGGGCGGAACTGGCTGGGTGTCTGGCACGAGCGTCGCTACCGGGTCGTGATCGCCGCACAGCCACGAGGGCTTGTCATTCGATATTCCAGAATCTAGAATATGGAATGGCTCACGGGCTCTTGTCCCAGGATGTGATGGTGCTGGCCAAGCTGGTCGCCTATGGCGGAGAGCGCCCGTCGCTGGCCCAGGTGGCGAGCGATCTGTCGCTCAGTGCATCCCAGGTGCACGCGTCGCTGAAGCGTCTCGAGCGTTCGCGACTGCTCGACGGCCAGTCTGGCCGGCCCCTCCTGAAGCCGGTCGAAGAGTTCTTCGTCCACGCGGTGAAATACGCGTTCCCTGCCCGGCGTGGCGAGCCGACCCGGGGGCTGCCGACCGCGCATGCCGCTGCACCGCTACGCCACCAGATCGTCAGCGCGGGCGAACTGCCGCCTGTGTGGCCGGATCCCGAGGGTGAGGTGCGCGGCAGCAGCTTCGAGCCGCTGCACAAGGCCGTGCCGAACGCCGCGCGAAAGGACCCTCGGCTGTACGAACTGCTGGGCCTGATCGACGCCCTGCGGGACGGGCGCGTGCGGGAGCGGCACCTGGCAGAGAAGGCACTCAGCGCGCTCCTCCGGAGCCGGCTTCGTGGCTGACCCGAATCGCGTACACTTCGAGTCGGTCGTGCGGCTGCTCGGGCCAGTGCTCGACGATCTCGTGTTCGTCGGCGGCTGCACGACGGGCCTCTTCATCACCGACCCAGCGGCCGCCGGTGTTCGTCCCACCGTGGTCGTCGACGCGATCGTCGATGTCGCGTCCTACGCCGGCTACGCCACGGTCGGCGAGCGCCTGCGCGCACTGGGACTTGGCGAGGACACGTCGCCCAGGGCGCCGATGTGTCGGTGGCGCCGCGACGGCGTCGTGGTCGACGTGATGCCCGTAGACGAACGCATTTTCGGCTTCAGCAACCGCTGGTACCCCACGGCCCTGGCGACGGCGCACGCGCTCGACATCGCTGATCACCGCGTCCGGCTGGTCACCCCGGCACTCTTCGTGGCGACGAAGCTCGACGCCTTCCGGGGGCGCGGTCGCGGCGACTTCTTCGCCAGCCACGACCTGGAACACATCGTCACCGTGGTCGATGGCCGCGCCGAATTGCCAGGCGAAATCGCCCGTGCGGCTGCCGACGTCCGCGCCTGTATCGCCGCGGAGGTGGGAGCGTTGCTGGACCACCGCGACTTCCTCGACGCCCTCAGTGGCTTTCTGCCACCGGACGCCGCGAGCCAGCGCCGCCGCCTGGTGCTCGAAGCGCGGCTGCGCGACATCGCGGCCCTCTAGGCAGCACTCGCGCGGAGTGCCCTTCCGACAGCAGACCTCGGTCCGAGGGAGTGCGCTGATGCGCACTCGAGCCCGGCCGGGCCGAAAGGCGGCAGGTTCCAGACTTGGATCAATTGTGTCTGATGGCTGGGAGGCAGGGATTCGAACCCCGAGGCACGATTCAGTGTAAATGAGTGATGGCGCAGTGGTTCTGGTCCTAAACGCTTTCACTGGAACAACTTAGCCAGTGGACACCGGTGGACGGGGGTCGCCCCCGTTCGCCGCCTGTGGTCCCCAATGTTGGAGACATTGTGGAGACGGTCTCCACCCCCACATCCTGCACCTAGGGGTGCCTCGGGGGGCGTGAGAAACACCGCAAAATTTTCCGGCCCCGCCGCGTCGCAGGCGACCCCCCAACGGCAGTTCGCCAGCGCCGTGATATGGAATCCGCCGCTCGTGAGGATGTGTAAGCCAACGCGGACCCCGAAGTCCCAGCCGCGCACCAGCCCCAGGAGCAGCGACGGCCCGCGCACGCCGGCGCTGCGCATCAGCCACATCGCCGAAGGACGACGATGTCGCGTAAGCGGCCCGTGCACGAGGGCCAGTCGGGGGAGGGCGCGACGGTGCCGTCGAGGCCGATGACCTGAATCGGGCCGTATACGGTGTAGACGCCGGCCATGTCGTGCTGATGGCGGTGGTAGGGCTGCGGCACGTCGTGCAGCCACTTCACGTCCCAGGCGAGAACGCGCTCGTTCTCGAAGAGCTTCGTCACGCCCGTGCGCGGAAAGGCATGCGGATAGCTCTGGGCCGTAACGGCAGCAACGAGCAGACCGGCAGCGAGCAGCGACAGCAGCAGCATGCCGCGCAGAGCATTCATCGGACACCTCCCATGGTGGCTGGCGCGCATTATGCCGGAGGTGTGGCCAGCCTCTGTCGTCCAAGACACGACAGTGCATCTTCGTGCAAAACTATCGGGTCATGTCACTCTCGATGGTTTGTCACCGTTCCCGCGTCCCTTTCCTTGCCGCGCTCCCCGCGGTGTTTGCCCTGGTGTTGTGCGGGGTGCCCTCTGGCGCTTCCGCACAGGAGCCGACCGCACCGAGTCCCACGGCTGATGCCGCTGAATCTGACAGTGAAGAAATGTCCGAGGAGGGACGCCACGAACTCAACCTGTCACTGTCTCATGTGCACGTCCCGTCAGGCGCGTCGGATACTGGGCGTACGGAGTGGCTGACCGTCGCGGGGTGGGGCTTCAACTACAACTACTGGGTGAACAGCCGGTGGGCCGTCGGCGTGCACACCGACCTGACCATCGAGAGCCTGGTCGTGGTGGTGGATGGCGACGATAGTGATGAGGGGGGCATTCGACGCTCGCGGCCTGTGGCCCCGGCCCTGATGCTGAGCTGGAAACCCGCGAACGCTTGGACGGTGTCTGCCGGGGCTGGTCGTGAATTCGACCCTGAAGGCGATCTGAACTTGTTCCGGGTGGGTGCCGAATTTGGGCGACCATTAACCGCCGGCTGGGAAGTGACGGCCGGCGTGGCCATCGACATCCGGCCATCGGCGCACGGGACGATAATGTTCAGTCTGGGGTTGTCCCGCCGGTTCTGACGAGCACGGGCTCGCAGGGGCGCCCACGGGCGCACCGCTAGACGGCCAGGCGTACGAATTCAGCGAAGGACTGGCGCAGCCAGGTCTTCAGTCGCTGACGCTCCAGCAGGCCGAGCACCGGTCCACCCGGCAGCTCGGTGAGCAAGGCCTCGCCGAATGACACTCCCGCGCGGTCGACCTTGCGCATGCAGGCTTCATGCAGGCGTGGCACGGTGATGACATCTGCGCCGAAACGCTGGGCGTCCGCCAGGCCAGACGACGTGTCGAGGTGGCTGAAGTCGTGTCCGCGACCCGTGTTGCGCACGACGACATACGAGGGGCGGTCGCGATAGCGTCGTGTCAGCTCAGCCAGCAGTTCGACGGATTCCTGGCCTCCGTCTGATACATGCCAGACGTTGACGGCGATGCCCACGTCGAGCATCAGGCCCAGCACATCGGAATCGGTCATCCACTGCGACACCGGTGCCAGCGTCTGCGCCGCCAGGTCGACGATGGCGCTGGTGTCGGCGCCTGAGACCAGCGTCTCAACGATGCCATCGAGGCCCTCGTAGGAGTCGACGATGACGGGGGACGCGTGTGCCGGATAATGGCGGGCAAACGACGTATGCGACCGGTCGGTGTCGAACCCGATGAACGCTCGGCCCGTGTCGATGAAGTACTGCGCCAGCAGCCGTGAGACAACAGACTTGCCGACGCCTCCCTTCTCACCCCCCACCAGATTTAGCGAACGCATGACGACATCCCTGAGGTTATGGTAGCCGAGAACGGACGCTGGCAGGCGCTGAACGCGCCAAGGTTCGAGGCCCGCCATCGACGTTGTGGCTGTGCCAGGCGTGCAGGACGTCGGACGAACGGCTGTTGCGCATGGTCCAGGCTTCGCGCCCGCGTTTCGTGAGAGTCTCACATATGCTGTCTAGCCCGCGGTCGAGAGGTTCCCGCGACGAGACTCGCCAAGGCGTGCGGTTTGCGATAGGGTGTCCGGCAGCAGGCGGGCAGAACCGCCAGAAGAGGAGGGGGTAATGGGAATCGTCACACTACTGGTTGGCGTCGCACTGATCTGGCTGGCACGATACACGTTCACACAGCGGCAGCATCAACTGGCCGAGGCACGGCTGAAGGTGACATGGCCGGCGGTGACCGGCACCATCACGACCAATGGCCTCGAAGAGCTTGAGGAAGAGTCGACCAATTCAGATGGTAGCACTGAGACGTCGGTCCGATATGCGCCGCGCATCGCCTATCAGTACCAGGCGCATGGGCAGGTGAGAACGGGTACACGGATTCATGTGCTGGAAGATCCCGCGTATGTCACGCGCGGAGGTGCGCAGGCGGTGTGTGATCGGTTTCCTTTGGGCGCGCCCGTAGCGGTGCACGTGGGGCCGACACCTGATGATGGGGCCTATCTCGACGGCACGATCAGCGAAGGACGCGAAAAGGCCATGGCGATCGCGCTTGCCGTGCTGCTGGCTGGTGGTGGGCTGGTGATGGTCGTCGTCGGCATCGGCATGATGGTGTCGGGCGGCGAGTAGCGATGCGAGGTCAGGGGGTGCGCGGGGCTTCTAGACGATTGCGACTGCGCCAGCTGAGACCCACACCGTAGCGCCACGCACCTGCGACCCCACGGGCAGGACGACCCACATACAGGTCGGCGGCCATATTCGAGCCGAGTAGTCTCCCGATGCCGGTGTTGACAGACCACTGGCCGGGCTGGTCTGCTGCGGTCTGGACGCGGACCAGTTCGGCAAAGGCACTCCAGTTCGGAGACATCGCTTCCGTGACGGCCAGGCTCAGGTCTCGTTCGATCGCGGGTGCATCGGACCAGTCGCGTGCCAGGACGAGGTTGGCGTTGAGACCCAGCGGCCCCAGGACCTTGGCAGCCGTCACGACGACGGATGCGGACGGTGACGAATCGTGGGGCCAGCCCATGGTTACCATGGGCACCAGCGAGAGGTCGAGACCTGTGTGCCGCTCGAGCAGCAGGTGATACTTCACGCCGACGGCGGAGTTGGCTATCGTGCGGGAGACCTGACCGCCGACGGTCCACCAGTCGACGCCGCTTGACGCCAGACGCAACTCGAGCCGCGGATGGACACCGACGCGCAGCGTCAGGTTTGGCGCGGTGGTGACCAGGGGCGAGTCGCGTTCGTCTTCCGACAGGCGTCGCCAACTGATGCCAGTCTCAATCTGCCAGCGTCGTTCGCCGACGAGGTCGGGAGGCGTGGAGAAGCTGGGCCTCTCGACCACCAGTGGTCTGTCGCCTGTCGCGGCGGCCTGTGCCCAGGCCGGCCTTGGCCCGGCAATGAGTCCTGTGGCACACAGCACGAGCACACGGCCCAGAACGTGATGAGGGGAGCCGAGGGGGCCGAAGACCAGACCGAGGATGTGGGACAGAGACACGATATTCAAGTTAGACGGGATCGTCGCGGGTTGTCGACCTCAGCAGTGTAACAACGAGAGGCACATTCCGCTGCTTCGGGTTTCCCGGCGGCGCGACCATCGGGTATGCCCGGATGCGCGTCACGTGGTCGGATGCCCGCCGGCGTCAGGCGTGAGAACACCCCGTCACGCGGGGATTGACGGGTGATAGACGTGGCTGGGAGGCAGGGATTCGAACCCCGATAAGCAGAGTCAGAGTCTGCTGTCCTACCGTTGAACGACCTCCCAACGGCCTAGGAACTTCAGAGTATACCGGAGCCCCGGCACCGCTTCAACCCCGCACACACCCGCGAGGCCCGCACGAGAGGCCCACCCCGGGGCCCGCCCGGGCCACCCGCCCGCAGCCCCTGCCCTCGGGCGCGCGTGCCCGCCGCCCGCCGGGAGCCCCGCGGGCTTCCCCCTATCGCAGCCAGGCAATCAGCGGCGTCAGCGTCAGCGGACTCAGCACCGTCGACACCAGCACGGCACTGGTCACCAGCGCCGGCGACACATCAAACTCCACCGCCAGAATCGTCGTCGTCACCGCCACCGGCATCGATGAGAGCAGCACCGCCGCCTGACGCGAGGGCCCGTCGATGCCGAACACCAGGCACCAGCCGTAGGCGACGAACGGGCTGATGACCAGCGAGACCGCCACCGCCGCAGCCACCAGCGGCAGCCGCGTCGGCCAGCCCGCCGCGTACAACTGCATCCCCAGCACCAGAATCATCGTTGGCAGGGCGGCGTCGCTGAGGAGCGACACCGGATGCATCACCGGTTCGGGCACCGTTACGCCCAGCGCCCGCAGGGCCAGTGCCAGCACCACTGCCTGCACCGTCGGCAGCCGCCACAGCCGCTGCCAGGCTTCGAGGTTGCCACCACGCGCCCCGGCCGCGATGAGCGTGCCCAGCGCATAGGTCAGCACCGAGTTGGCCACGAAGAACACCGTCGCCCGCGCCAGCGCCGCATCGCCAAAGGCCAGGTGCACCACGGGCAGGCCATAGTTGCCCGTGTTCGAGAAGGTCACAATCAGCAGCAGCGCCCGCGTGTCGATGCGCGACAGCCGCAGCCCCGCCCCGAGCGCCGCGCCAATCACCACCATCGAGACCATCGCCAGCCCCGCCACCGCCGCCAGCCCCGGTGCATCAGCGCCGAGCGACGGGGTCGTCATCAGCATTTCGAAGACGAGCGCCGGGATGAGGATGTAGAACACGACATGCGTCAGCGCCTGCACCTGCGTGCCCACGCCGCGCGCCAGCGCAAGGCCCGCGCCGGCAATGAGGAACACCGGCACGATGTCGTGCAGGAAAATCTCGAGCAGCATCGGCGCTTACTCGGCCGCCGGGAGGGGGGTGGCCAGCAGCGCCGGCAGCTGCTGCGCCAGTCGCCGCAGGCGGGTCACCACCTCGTCTCGTCCGACGAGCGCCAGCATCTCGAAGAGGCCCGGGCTCACCATGCGTCCCGTCACGGCCAGCCGCGCCGCATGAATCAGCACCGCCGCCTTGATGCTGCGACCCTCGGCCAGCGCCCGCAGGTCGCGCTCGAGTGCCTGCACGTCCCACGCACTGGCGGCCACACACGACGCCAGCGCCTCGATGTGCGCCGCACTCTCGGGCGCGCCGAGGTGCTTGCGGAGTCCCTCGAGGTCGTAGCCCTCGGGCGCCGCACAGAAGGGTCGCATCTGCGCGGCAAACTCCGTCAGCCGCCGCGCCCGGGGACGCAGCAGCCCCAGCACCTGCACGAGCCATGCGCGCTCGGCCGCGTCGAAGCTGTCGCGCCACAGGCCGCCTTCCAGAAGGAAGGGCCGCAGGTGCGCCACCAGCTGGTCGTCATCGAGCGCCAGCAGGTACTGATGGTTGAACCAGTCGAGCTTCTCGGTGTTGAACACCGCATTGCCGCCCGAAATGCCCTCGAGCGTGAAGCGCTGCACCAGTTCCTCACGGCTCAGCAGCTCATCGTCTGTGCCGGTGCCCCAGCCTAGGAGGGCCAGGAAGTTGAACAGCGCATCGGGCAGGTAGCCCTGCCGTTCGTACTCGAGCACCGACGTGGCTCCATGCCGCTTGCTCAGGCGTTTCTTGTCGGCGCCCATGATGAGCGGCACGTGCGCGAAGACCGGCGGCGTGACGCCGAAGGCCTCGAACAGCAGCACGTGCTTCGGCGTGTTCGAGATGTGGTCGTCTCCGCGCACGACATGCGTAATCTGCATGTCGATGTCATCGACGACGACGGAGAGGTGGTAGGTGGGATGGCCGTCTGACCTGAGTATGACGAACGACTCGAGGTGCGCGTTGTTGAAGCTGATCGGACCATGCACCGCGTCGTGGAACGTGGTGGTGCCCTCGGGAATGCGGAACCGGATGGCGCCCTCATCCTCGTAGGCGCATCCGCGGGCCAACAGGTCGCGCACGGCGGCGCGGTAGCGCTCGAGGCGCTGCGACTGGAAGTACGGGGCATGGGGCCCGCCGACCTCGGGGCCTTCGTCCCAGTCGATGCCGAGCCACCGCAGCCCCTCGAGGATGCCGGTGACCATGTCATCCGACGAGCGCTGCGTGTCGGTGTCCTCGATGCGCAGGACGAAGGTGCCGCCATGCCGTCGGGCATACAGCCAGTTGAAGAGCGCCGTGCGGGCGCCGCCCACGTGCAGGTAGCCGGTCGGTGAGGGAGCGAAGCGGAGGCGTGGAGTCATCGGGCGAGCAACCGCCTTCCAGAATAATGCAGGGGCCCCGCTCGCGCGGCAGCCGGCACTGGCAGTAAGATGCGCGCCATGAACAGACGCCGATTTCTTACGCAGACGGGCAGCGCCGGGTCCCTGGCCCTGGCCGCCACTGCCGCCGGATGTGCGGCGACGCCTGCCGCGCCCGAGGCGGCGGCCACGCCGGTCCGCACGCTGCCGCAGGGGCTGGCGACGGGCCTCACGCTGCTCACCTTCCGTGTCGACGGGGTCGACCGGCTGGGTGTGAAGACCGAGAAGGGCATTCTCGACGTGGCGGCTGCCGCCGCGGCGCTCAGGATGTATGCCCCGGCGACCATGGATGACATGCTGCAGCAGGAGGACGGCCCCAGCGTGAAGGCGGTGGTCGAGGCAGCGCTCAAGGATGCGGCCGCGGGGGCGGCCTTCCGCCCCGAGGACGGCATCACCTACGGGCCGCTGGTCAGCCGTCCCGACAAGATCGTGTGCGTCGGGCTCAACTACCGCGAGCATGCGAAGGAGATCGGGTCGCCCATTCCTTCCCACCCGGTGCTCTTCAACAAATTCAACGCCTCGCTCAACGCGCATCAGGGTACGGTGACGCTGCCGGTCGACCTCGCCACGAACTTCGACTACGAGGCAGAGCTCGTCATCATCATCGGCAGGACGGCGCGCCGTGTGAGCCAGGCCGATGCGCTGTCGTATGTTGCCGGCTATGCGACGGGCAATGACTTCACGGCCCGCGACCTGCAGAACGGCCGGGGCGGGCAGTGGATGGTGGGCAAGGCCATCGACGGCTTTGCGCCGATCGGTCCCTATCTGGTGTCGGCTGATCAGGTCGACCCCGACACGCTCACCGTCGAGTGCCGCGTGAATGGCGAGACGCGTCAGTCATCGAACACCTCTGACTTCATCTTCAACACGCGGCAGATGATCAGCTACATCTCCGACTACTTCACGCTGAAGCCCGGTGACGTGATCTTCACCGGCACGCCTCAGGGCGTCATCCAGGGCAAGCCCAAAGATCAGCAGGTGTGGCTCAAGCCCGGCGACCAGCTGACGTGCCGCGTGGGTCCGCTCGGGGAGCTGGCCTTCCGGCTGGTGTAGCTAGCGCATCACGCCGAGGAAGAACAGCACCAGTTCCAGGAGCAGGATGAGGACCACGGTGAGCTCGAGCAGCTCGCCGCGGTCCATGCTGGTCTGGTTCACGGCAAAGCGGTAGATGCGGTCGAGCGTGTCGAGCTGGTCGCGGACGGCGTGCTTCCATGCCTCGAGGCCAAGGCGCGCCGACGCGAGTCCGAGCAGCCGCGCGGCATACACGTCCCCTACCAGTTTCAGCGCGTTTTCGGTGCGGTCGACCAGTTCGTTCACGTCGATGAAGAGGGCGTGCAGCTCGCGGGCTGCGGCCGTATGCCGGCGGCCGAACAGCGAGTCGTACCAGCGCGTGGTCTGCAGCCGTCCGTAGATGCGCCGCAGATCGGCCTCGAGGCGCTGGTCGTAAGAGCGGAACTGCAGCAGCTGCGAGTTGGCAAACTCGAGCAGCTCGAGCGCGCCGGCGAGGCCCGCGGCGGTGTCGTACACGAATGCCCCATTCCACGAGGGAATCACGAGATCGCTGGCCAGGTACGACAGCCGGTGCTGCAGCACCTCGTCGCGTTCCTGCACGCTGAGTTCGGCGGCTTCGAGCCGCAGCAGCCCGGCGATGTCGGTGCCGTGCGCGGCGAGCAGGGCGTCGGCCGGTTGCCCGTGCCCGTCGTGCACGAGGGCGGCGACTACATAGTCTTCCGTCAGCTGCGAGGCACGGGGTTCCACCAGGGCGGGCGCGAGCCGTTCGGTGCACTGACGGCAGAGACTGGCTGCCAGCACCTCGAGGGGGCGTGCGGTGGCCTCGCGGGCGAGGGCCTGCAGGTCAGCGAAGGTGCCCGGGCAGGTGCGGGTGAGCGCCAGCGAGACGACGCCATAGTCGAAGAGACGCACCCTGACGCCGAGGTCGATGCCGTCGGGCAGATGCAGCCCGAGCGTGGCCGCATCGGCCTGGATGGGCGGGTCGGTGTAGCGCACATAGGGCGGCACCGAGGGGTGCAGCATCGGGGGCTGGGCCTCGGGCCCGAGCCCGAGCAGCGCGCGGGCCTGGTCGAGCCTGAGCTCCTCGGCGACATCGAACAGAAACAGCGCAGTGACTTGCCCTGAGGGTACCAGCACCATGCCTCAGCCTACAGCGGATGGGGGGTGGTGAGGCGTCGCTCTCCCGAAGGGCCATGCACACGGGGCGGCTGGCCTTCAGGGTTCCGCCGCGTGTGCTTCACCGCGATCGCGCGCGACCACACCGACTCCTGCCCCTTTTGCCGCGACCCGTGTCTGGGGGGGGCGCCCGCCCCTCGGGCCGAAAGTGCTGAAATCCGGAAGTCCTTGTGCGACAATCACCTCTCAGGCGCGGTGAGGTGGCCGAGAGGCTTAAGGCGGCGGTTTGCTAAACCGCTGTAGGAGCTTTAAACTCCTACCGAGGGTTCGAATCCCTCCCTCACCGCCAATGTCACGCCGCAGGGGCCCGACACCTCAGCGAGTGGCGGTTTCATGTCCGAGCCCACCAGCTATCCACAACCCCAGGCCCCGTCGGTCCGCGCCACGATGCTTCCGGCGCCGATCACCACGTTCCTCCAGAACCTGCTCGTCTTTGCCGGGGCCGCGCTGGTGGCTGCCGTCACCGCGTGGGCGTCCGGGCCTGAGCTGGCGCCCTCGCCCGCCTGGATTCTCGTCGGTGTCTCGCTGGCGGTCTCGTGGGTCTGGGGCCTCAGCCGGGTGCCCGGAGCCATGGTGACGGCCGCCAGTGCCGTGGCCGTCGTCTTCAGCCAGCAGTCCGCGCAACCCTTCGTGGGGCCGGCCCTCAGTGCCGCCCTCGCCGTGGGCGTGGCTCCGGTCACCGCCGCCTGGCTCCGCCGCCGGCTCGACATCGACCAGCACCTGCTGCAGCCGCGCGGAGCCTGGTCCGTCGTCGGCATCGCCGTCGCCGTCGGCGCCGTCGCCGCCACCATCATGGTACTGGGCGGGGCCGACGATCACGTGGGCCGAGCCATCATCCGGTGCAGCCTCAGCATCCTAACGCTCGTGCCGGTCACCGTGCTCGGCGCGCCCACCACCTTCGTCGTCCAGGCGCTCCGCGAACGCAACGAGGCGCGGGCCCGGCAGCGGCAGATGGAAGAGCAGTTGCGCCACTCCCAGAAGATGGACGCGATGGGGCGCCTGACCAGCAGCGTCGCCCACGACTT
>SXGQ01421955.1_pt1 | contig 17145 bp, 19 predicted proteins | sample 3178371 | NCBI WGS metagenome assembly SXGQ01 (sample SAMN11356859, study PRJNA531348) | freshwater metagenome | isolation source: freshwater sample F1-20 | place: China: Fuxian Lake, Yuxi | collected 2017-12-25 | reverse complement strand
ATTGCGATCCTGGGTATGGACGAGCTGTCCCCCGACGACAAGCTCACCGTCTACCGCGCACGGAAGATCCAGAAGTTCCTCAGCCAGCCCTTCTCGGTCGCCGAGGTCTTCACCGGCCGCGCCGGCAAGCAGGTGCCCATCAAGGACACCGTGCGGGGCTTCAAGGAGATCCTTGAGGGCAAGCATGACGATGTGCCCGAGAACAACTTCTACATGAAGGGCGGCATCGACGAGATCAAGGATTGAGGCGATCCGACCGGACCCTCCCTTCCCAACCTCTTCTCGAATCCAACATGGCCACGCTCAAGCTCGAGATCGTCACCCCCGAGGCCAAGATCTACTCGGAGGATGTCGACATGGTCACCCTGCCTGGCGTCGAGGGTGAGATGGGCATCTTTCCGAGGCACATCCCGCTGATGACCGAGATCGCCTCCGGAGAGGTCTGTGCCCGCAAATCGGGCCGTGACTACTTCCTGGCCGTGGGCTCGGGATTCGTCGAGATCACCGGCGGCCGCGTCGCAATCCTCACGGACATGGCGATCAAGTCCGATGACATCGATGAGGCGAAGGCCGAGGAAGCCCGGAAACGGGCCGAGGCTCGCCTCGCCGAGAAGCTGGGTGACGACGAGCATGCGACCGTCCAGGCCTCGCTGATGCACTCGCTGACCCAGCTGAAGGTTAAACGCCGGCGTCATTCCTGATGTCCCAACGACTCCAAAACCCGGCCCAGAGCCGGGTTTTTTCTTGGGTGTGGGCGGAGTCGCCGGCTTGTTTCCCATCGCCTTGCCGCTAGGGTCCAGACCATGCCGGCACCGGTGCCATCAACACCGCCCCAGACGAAGGAGGCGCCCGAGGAGCAGTCGAAGGCGCAGAAGGAACCTGGATTCCTCGTGGTCTGCTGGAACGATCCGATCAACATCATGGCCTACGTCACCCACGTCTTCCAGGTCGTGTTCGGATGGGATCGGAAACGGGCTGAGAAGCACATGCTCGAGGTCCATGAGCAGGGACGTAGCGTGCTGACCCGGGAGTCCTTCGAGAAGGCGGAACACTACGTCCACCAGCTCCAGAAGTATTCCCTGCAGGCCACGCTCGAGAAGGCCGACACCTGATTCGGGGACCCCACCGGTGAAGTTGATTTCCCACGACGAGAACCGGTTTGTCCTTCGCCTGGACAAGCGGGAGCACGATGCCCTGATGGCGGTCCTCGGCCTCCGGGTCCACCTGCAGCGGAGGAATCCCTCGCTGATGGCGGACACGATCACCGATCCCAAGCTCAAGGAAGCCGAATCGGATCTGCACACAGCCCTCGAGGAGAACCGGAAGAGTCTGTCGGACTCCCTTGCCAAATTGATGGAGGATCCGGAGAAGGTGTCGACCCAGGGCCGCGGAAAAATCCTAACGCTCGACGCCTCGGAGCTGGACCTGATCCTGCAGGGATTGAACGACGCCCGAGTCGCGGCCTGGGAGAGTCTCGGTTCGCCGGATCTGGACGACGGTCGACGGCCGGAGGTCAACGACGACAACTTCCTTGGCCTCTGGACAATCCAGGCGACGGACCTGTTCCAGTCCTTCCTCCTGGCGGTCCTTCGTGGCGACCCGGAGGATTCGTGAGTGGATCCGCGGTCTGGATGCTCGACGAGCGCCTGTGGTTTCCCGACCCCAGACGCGCCCGGGGTGATGGGCTCGTCGCGGTTGGCGGCAACCTGAGTGTTCCGCGCCTGCTCCTGGGCTATCGGACCGGGGTGTTTCCGTGGACGGTCGAACCGGTCACCTGGTGGTCCCCGGATCCGCGTGCGATCTTCGACCTCGGGCGGATCCACATCCCGAGGAGCCTTGATCGGACCCTTCGGAAGGGGGTGTTCCGGGTCACCTTCGATGCCGACTTCGGCGCGGTCATCCGGGGCTGTTCGGAGGCGGAACGAGCGGGGAATCCCACCTGGATCACGCCGGAGTTCATCTCAGCCTATGAGGCGCTACATCGCGCAGGGTTCGCCCACAGCGTCGAGGTCTGGTCGGGCGACACCCTGGCGGGCGGACTCTATGGCGTGGCGATCGGCCGCTTCTTCGCCGGGGAATCCATGTTCCATCGGAAATCCGACGCCTCGAAGGTCGCCGTGGTGTCCATGGCGGAGCGACTCCACCGGGAAGGATTCGGAGTGTTCGACACCCAGATGGTGACGCCTGTCACCGAGTCGTTGGGAGCCGTCGAGATCCCGCGCGAGGAGTATCTGGATCGTCTCGCGAGGGTGGTCGCCGAGCCGGATGCCTGGGGTGGTTCGGGAGCCTGAGAACAAGGTCTGCGACGTGTCGGGGTATCGGGATCAAGGCTGTTCCCATCCCTAAATCTGGCGATAGGCGGACGGGTGGGTCCGTGGGATAGGAGAGGAGTGCTGACGCCTCCATCCAGGAATGGCGCGGCAATGACAGATCCCATGAACAACCCAGAGACAATCCCATGCCGGACCGCCCGAACCCGGGCCGGGTCCGGATTCACGCTGGTGGAGATGGTTGGCGTCCTCGCCATCATGGCCATCCTCACCTCGATGCTGCTGCCGCGTGTCTTCGCGGTGATCAACGATGCGCGGGTCAGCAGCGCCGCCACGGCTCTGAACGCTGTCCGGTCCGCCGCCATGACCTACTTCGGTCGGCATGGCCGGTTCGGTGACGCCTCGGGAACCGCCGTGACCGACTTTGCGTCCACCACGGCCTCCGCCTGGGACCGCGAGGTCCTGCTGAGGGGTGGGTTCCTGGACCGCCGGTTCATGACCCGGATCTCCGACGCCGCCTCGGTGACCCTCACCAACTGCCTGACCAGCAGCACGGAGCCCACCGGGGCGAACGACGCCTATGATCTCGATGGGCTCGACAGTCCGAGGAACGACGCCTCCGGTGGGCGTGTCGTGGTCCAGGCCATCCTTGAGAATGTGGCGCTGGAGGATGCCCGGGAGCTGAACCGCCGCCTCGACCTCGAGGAGAACCTCCTGTCGACGGCCGACACCAGCAACCAGGGCCGGGTGAAGTTCAACATGAGCGGGTCCCAGTCGGGTACCGTGAAGGTCTACCTCGCCCACCGCTGAGGCTCCGGTCCCATGGAACCCCACATGCTCGCGGAACCCATCCAGGACCCTGTGGTTCACCGTCTCCTCGCGGGGGGGCTTCTGGATTCCAGCCAGCTCGAGCTGGCACGGGTCGAACATCAGCGCCGGGGGGGAACCCTGGTCCGGGTGCTTGTCGACCTCGGGTTCATCTCCGGGCAGCGGCTCGCTTCCGCCATCGCAGCGGAGGCGGGTGTGGCGGAGGCGGACATGGACAACTCCTCGACGTGTGGGGCGCTGGAAGAACGGCTTGGGCGGGAACGGATGCGCCGCCTCGGGGCGGTGCCCAGGGTGGACCCTCACGGGGTCCGGTTCGTGGCCATGACCAACCCGCTCGACCTGCCCGCTGTCGACGAGATCCGCCAGGTTGTCGGACCGGAGGTCGAGATCCGAGTGTCCTCGGAGTCCAGCCTCCTCGAAGCCCTCGAACCCATGGAAGGCATCGAGGGCGCGTTGAATCCTGCCTCGGGGGTGATTCGACGTTGTCTCGAGACCCAGCTGTCACTGGAGGGAGCGGAACCGCGATCCGGAGCTCCCGCCACTGTGGCGGCACGGGGCGAGGGTCCCATCGTGGATCTTGTGGAGGAACTGATCTCCCAGGCCCTGGAGACCGGCGCCAGCGATCTCCACTTCGAGCCGGCCGAGACCACTCTACGGGTGCGACTCCGACGGGATGGTCTCTTGGGAGGCGATGTCCTGATCCCGAAACCCGTCCAGGCCGCCGTCACGGCGCGCCTCAAGATCCTGGGCGGATTGGATGTGTCGGAGTCGCGCAGCCCCCAGGATGGCTGTGGAACCGTCTCGGTCCGACGCAGGCGGGTCCATCTCCGGATCTCCACCCTGCCGACGCAGTTTGGTGAGAGTGTCGTCCTCCGGCTGCATCGTGCGGGAATCGAGGCCCTGACCCTTGGGGCGCTCGGTCTGGGTCCGGACCTGGAGAGGGATCTTCGGCTCATCCTGAGCCGGAGCCACGGCGCCCTCGTGGTGACGGGGCCTACCGGAAGCGGGAAGACGACGACGCTCTACGCCATCCTGAGGGAGTTGAATCGACCGGAGGTCTCGCTGTTCACGCTGGAGGATCCGGTGGAGATATCCTGGCCCGGCGTCCGCCAGACCCAGATCCAGGAGGAGGTGGGCCTGACGTTTGGCCGGGGGTTGAGGGCCCTCCTGCGACAGGATCCCGATGTGATCCTGGTCGGCGAGACCCGGGATTCCGAGACGGCCCAGCTGATGGTCCGGGCGGCATTGACCGGCCACTGTGTCCTGACCTCGTTGCATACCCAGGATGCAGCCGGTGCGATTCCACGGTTGTTGGACCTGGGTGTGGAGCCCGGCCTCCTCCCGGGAAGCCTCAATGCTGTCCTCGCCCAGAGACTGGTTCGACGATTGTGTGCCGGGTGTCGGCGGGAGGATGGGATCCAGGAGGGGGCGACGGGGCGGGAGAGATCGGGGAGCGGGTGGCGAGCGGTGGGGTGTCCTGCCTGCGGGCAATCCGGGTATCGCGGGCGGATGGCCTTGTTTGAGTTCCTCCCGGTGTGTGAGGGGCTCCAGGAACTGATCCCGAGCCGGCCCAGCTCCGCGAGGGTGGCTCGGTTCGCAAGGGAAGGGGGAATGATCCCACTGCTGGAACAGGGTCGAGCGGCCGTCCTCCGCGGGGAGACCTCCATGGAGGAACTCTTCAGCACCCTCGGGGATCCTGGACCATGAGTGCCCACTTCACATACCGGGGTGTCGACCTCAAGGGCCGTATCCGGCGAGGCGTCGCGACCGCCGTCGATGAGAAGGGACTCGATTCCGATCTTCGGGCCCGGGGGATCTGGCTGTTGGAGGCGTTCCCAAGACCCGAGAGGTTGGGTCGGACTCCTCGTGGATCCAGGGTGCGCCGAGCGGAGCTGATCACCTTCTGTGCCTCCATGCGGTTCCAGGCGGAGGCGGGCATCCCGCTGGTCCAGGCCCTCGATGGATTCGCGGAGGAATCGGGACGGTGTTCCCTTGGCAGGATTGTGTCCGAGGTTCGGCACCGGGTCGAGGGAGGCCAGACCCTCTCGATGGCCATGGAGTCGTGGTCGCGGGTCTTCCCGCGGGAACTCATCCAGCTTATCCGGGTGGGAGAGGCGTGTGGGTCCCTACCCGAGGCCTTTGCGGAAGGACAGCGCCATCTCGCCTGGACGGACAGGCTTCTGGCGGAGGTGCGACAGGCGACGCTCCACCCTCTGCTGGTCCTGGGTGCCGCAACACTCTTTGTGGGTGTCTTGCTGACCCAGGTGGTTCCGCGGCTCATGGACCTGCTTGTGGCCGCCCGACTGCCTCTGCCAGGACCGACACGGGTGCTCATGACCGTGTCGTCGATGGGTCGGGCATACGGGGGATGGATCGCGGCGGTGCTCATCGGCGCCGGCACCCTCGGGAGCAGCCTCCATCGGATCTCCCCGCGATTCCGTCGGACCTGGGACCGTGTTGGGCTTCGGTGTCCGATCGTGGGTCCTGTGGCCCATCTTCTGGTGGCGACGCGGTTCGCCCATAATCTCGGCCTGTTGTATCGGGGAGGTGTCCCGCTTCCATCGGCTCTCGACCAGGTTGCCGGGGTCTGCGGAGGGCCCTGGGTGCAGGAGGTGGTCCGGTCGTTCAAGGATCGGGTTTTGGCGGGTGAGCCATTGAGCGTGGCCATGGGTGGTTCCGGGTTGTTCCCAGCCCTGATGGTCCGGCTGGTGGCCTGTGGGGAACGGACCGGTCGGTTGGACGAAGCCCTCTCCCTCGCCGTATCCCACCATCAGGATCTCCTGGGGCAACGCGTCAAGGGACTCACAGCGGTGCTCGAGCCCGTGCTGATCCTCGCCCTGGTCGGGATCGTGGGCTTCATCGCCGTGGCCATGATCCTCCCCGTTCTGTCCCTCCTCCAATCCGTCCGATGAAACCTCTCCCTTCCAGAACCCGTTCCGAGGGGTCCCTCGATGGGTTTTCGCTCATCGAGCTCATCGGGGTGCTTGCGATCCTCGCCATCCTCGCCTCGGTGACCACTGAAGCCGTCCTGTCCCGGATGGCTGCGAGCCGAAGGCAGGCCGAGGTGGCGGAGATGTCGAGGCTCGTTGCGTCCATGGAGCGGTGGGTCCGACGAAAGCATCAGCTGCCCGCACCCTCTGAATGGCCAGCCGTCCTGGCCAGGGTGTCTGCAATCCCGATCGCCACGATCCGCACAAACCTCCATGGGGCTCCTCGATCCTGGGTCCCCGATCCGGTCTGGACCCTCGCGGGGCGAGGTCCGGCGATGGAGTACCGTCAGGATGCCTATGGGACCTCCAGGCCCGAGGGGCTCCGGATGCTCCTGATCTCGGCACCGAACGAGGGCGTGGAGGAGCCAGCGCGACTGGAGTTTCAGGCCTGGTGGGAGAATCCAACTGGGGCGATGCCAGCCCATGCCCGGCGGGATGGAGTCGTGGGGGCCGACGATGGGGTGATGGAGCGGATCGGTTTCGAACCGTTGTTCCACAGGGTGATCCTGAACAACCGGTCCACGGCACTTCCGGCACGCTGGGCTGTGGACCGGGTTGATGTGGTTGGATCCTGTGGACCAGGAGGCCATCACGAGGCGCACTACATCGAGACCTCGCAGCTCCTGCTCCTGGATTCCGCAGGCGACATCCAGGAGACGGTGCTGGTCGAGGGATCCTCGAGCTGGGTCTTCGATGGCGTACGTTGGCATCGGCGATTCGGCACCGCCTCTGTTCTGCCTCCGAACGAGCCCGCTCGAAGGGTCTCCGAACTGTTGGAACGACCCGCGTTTCGAGGCGTGGAGCCTGTGGAGCTGGCCGAGGCGATGTATGATCTCATGGGTGCCCATGGGCGCTGGTCCGCGGATGGGTTTCGCAGGACCGGCCCCACGGACTTGGTGGTCCCGTCCCACCGCAGGCTCACCGAGGCGGCACAACGCCTCATCGATGTCTCGACGTACCTTCTCCAGCCATGAGAAACGCGCCAGCCGTTCATCCAGAAGCGGGAGGTGGAACAGGCAGGGTCCGCCGGGATGTCCGTGGATGGACTCTCGTTGAACTGGCGGGAGTCCTCGCCGTCCTTGGGTTGTTGGTGGGGCTCTCGGCACCCACCCTTCAGAACCTTTCCCGTCATGAACTGCGGGACTCGGAGATGCGGCAGGTGCTGCGTCTGGCTGAAGGCTTCCGCTCGGAGGTGTGTCGGCGGGGGAAGATTCCTGAGGAGTCCGAGGGGATGCGCTTCATGGCGGCTGGGGTTGGGCTTCCGGAGTCGTTCCTCCGAATCAACACGGCAGGACAGTCCCGGTTTCTGCTCCGGGATCCGGCTCTGCGGTTGCTTCCGAGCGGAGTGACGGAAGGCGGATCGGTGGGCTGGAGCGAGATACGGCATGTCCGCTTCCTCCTCCTGTCGTCGGTCGGGGATCCCCTGAGGGCCGAGGATCTCAGCGCGACTCAATTCCAGGTGCTGTGGGATCTCCAAGCCGGTCAGGCTCCCGAGGGCTGGAATGGCCGCGCCGAGGATCTGGTCGTGGGTCGGATCGATCTCGAACCCGAGTTCGTGGAGATGGGGTGGGATGTGATCGATACCCCAGTCGGTTTCATCCAGCTGGAGCAGGGGCCTGCGGTCGTCGGCACCGTGGGCCGATTCCAGTGCCGTCTCCTGAAGGGGACGAGAGTTGCCCTGATGGATTCCCGGGGTGTCCCGGTGATCCATGAGGTGGTCGACACACCGGTGCGGTATCGGTTGGAGCGGGGGCAGTGGCACCGGGTCGGGCTCTGGACACCGGAGCCGGCCCGACCCTCGATCGAGGACTTTGCACGGATGGCCGACGCGTACCTGACTCTCCCGCCAGACCGGTCCGTCAATCCTCTTCTGCCGGTGGACATCTGGAATGCATTTGCGAACTGCGCGCGCGTTGTGGCGGAGCGCTCCCGGGGAGGGGTGCCTCAGGGACCCAGCGAGGCGGGAACCTTGGCGCTCGGTGGGCTCCGCGATGCCCTCCGAGGTGTTTTGGAAACCCCCTGAAGAGAGGATCCGACAATGCTCCAATTGCTGAGAGCGGTGCCGCCGTGGGCGGGTAGGGATCGGTCTTGTGCCGAGCAGGATCACCTGGGACTCCTCTGGGGTCCTGGTGCGCTGGAGGTCTTCCGTCTTGGACCCGAGGAAATGAGCTCGTGGAAGTCGCCGGGGCCGATCCCCGATGTGACGTGTCTTCGTGGGGCGACCGAGGAGGCTCTTCGACATCTTGGAACCTCCCCCAACAGGGCGGTGTTGGTCTTGCTGCATCCCGAGGTCGTTCAGATCCATGTCGACGTCCCAGCCGCTGCCCCTGCCTCCGTGGTCCGGACCCTCATCCAGCGCTCTCTCGACCGACAGAAGCCGGTGAAGGGGCCTGTCCGCTGGCGGGATGTCCCACTTGCCTCCCCGGGAGAGTCGGCTCGGCGTCTGGTCTACGCCATGCCGGAGGAATTGTATCAGTCGATCCGCGAAGGGCTTCGCGACCTTGGGATCGAGCTGGCTGCGATGATTCCCTTCGCAGGCTTGGCCGCACTGGAGGCGGCTGCCGACGGCTCCTCGGACGTCGCGGTTCTCGAGGCATGGCATCTGCCCTTGGGCCTCGCGGTTGGACTCCGTCGGGGTGGCGATCTCTGGATGGTTCGGCCGTTGATGTTCGATCCCGGAGATGTTCCACGTGTCACCCGGGAACTCCGGCAGACCCTTGGGTTCGCGCGGGAGCACTGGTCCTGGGGGGCTCCGCGGATCCGGCTTCGGGGCCCAGGGGTCTGGACGAGTGCGGTCGTCGACGGGTTGCGGTCGGAAGGCTTGGACCGGGAGCTGTTGGAAGGTCGGGACGATGGGGATTGGAGAGCCCGGGTCCTTCGGTGCGCCATGGGGAGTGTGGTCGATCTCGTTCCTGTGGAGCGCGAGGATACGCGGCGGGGTCGGGTCGGGGTCTCGACCGCATCACGACCGGCCATTCTCGTGGCGTTGCCTGGCGTGCTCCTGCTGATGGGACTGTTGACGGTGGGGTATCGACTCCGGGGCAGGATCCTTGTCCAGGAGCGTGAGCGACAGGTCGTCGAACGGACTCTCGCGGAGGCGGAGATCTGGACCCTCCAGAGAGACGAGGCCGTCACACTGATGCGTCCCTGGCAGCAGATGCCGGGTGGAATTCCCGTGGCAGATCTCACGGCGAGAATCTTCGGTGATTTGCCGGATGGACTGGTGCTGACGGAGCTCGATCTCGGGCGAACGGCGTCCGCCTGGCATCTGGCGCTTTCGGGTCGATCGATCGGCTCCAACAGGGTTGCTGCAATCGGGGCCTTGGATGCGGTTCTGGGAGCGGACCTCGGTGCGCGGCCCGCATGGGTTGCATCGAAACCAGCGGTTGCCCCCCCGGCGAATGGTTCGTGGGCGGAGCTTCTGGCCGTGGAGTCCAGCGGTCCAGGTCCGGGAAACCCGGCTGGATTCCGGAGGGAATGGATCCTGCCATGAAGCCCGGATTCGACCTGGCCGCGATACAGTCCCTCTTCGGACATCCGAGGCGAGGGGATCTGCTTGTCGGTCTGGTGACCTGCTGCGCAGCCGGCGTTGGAATCTGGCTGGGAGCGGCCTCATCCGGCCTCGAGCACCAACAGCGATGCCTGACGGTTCTGGCCCGGCGGTGTGAGGCCCTCAAGGAATCATCCGACGAGGAATGGCGAATGGACGCCGTGGATTCGGAGCGGGTTCTTGCCGCTCTGCCGGAGGATGTCGGGGGCGCGAGGGTCTGGGCTCAACGCCTTCGTGAGGCGGCTGCGGAGGCGGGGCTCGGAATCCGATTCCGTTGGGGGGATTCGGTGCGGCCGATGGCGGCCAGGCCCGATGTGGAACATGTCGGTCTGGTCGTCGAGTTGGACTCCTCCTCGGCGAAGCAAGGAGCGACCACGCGGATGCAGGGTTTCCTGCAGCAGTTGGACCTTGGGCGACCGCCGTTCGAGTTGGGCCGGCTTCGCTGGACCGGGGTAGGCCGCGGCCTGGCCGGGGTGGTGGTGGAGGGGCGGTTGTGGATCCGGAGATCGGAACCATGAGGCGCAGGCTCCAGCGTTGGTCTTGGCTTGCGGTGCTGCTCCCGTTCACCGGGGCCCTCATGGGCTGGGCGGTGGGTCGTCTGGGTTCGAGACCACCCCGGAACCACCGGGATCTTCAGGTCCTGCCGGCGTCGATCCGACCCGAGGTTGCGGGGTGGATAGGTGTTCCGTTCCAACGCTCCAGCAACAGGGGTTCGGTCGCGATCCGGTCTTCAGGGGATCCTTTTGACGAGGGGGCACCGGCACGATCGGTCGGGTCCGCTGATCCGTGGATGGGCTTCGACTCCCTCCGGCTGGGCGCAATCTGGTGCCAGCCGGGAGATCCCCTGGCCGTCATCGGCGGGCGGGTGGTGAGGTCCGGAGACGCACTGGGTGGATTCCAGTTGGCCCATTGCGGTGTCGATGCCGTCTGGATTACCGGCCCGGAGGGCAGTCGACGGCTTGGACTCCAACCCCGGCCGGATCCGAAACCGGTCAAACCCCGTTCCTGAAGCCGATTCCCATCTCATGAATGCATTCCCTCTCCGAACCGCTGGGTTCCCGACCAGGAGATCCCTGGATCGTGCGCTCTTTCTATTCCTGGTTTGTGGCCTCTTGGGTCAGGCCCTCGGGGACGGCGTGGAGGACCTCTCCTATCCGGAGGATCCGCGACTTGAATGGGAGTCACGGGTGCTCGAGGTCGGTCAGGCCGTATGGCCTCCCGTCCGTACGGGTTCCACTGAGTCGGCCGCTGGCGAGCCGACTGGCAAATCCAGGGGCCATCCTGCCCTGCCGGCGATCGAAGGGACTCCGGACGCCCGGCTCTATTCCTTCAAGGCCTCGGGATTGGATCTGAAATCCGCGCTGCTGCTGTTCGGGGAGGCGAACCGGTTGAACATCGTTGTGGATGCCGACGTGACTGGTGAGGTGACGGTGGACGTCCGGGGTCTGGCCCTGGACCCGATCATGAGGGCGCTTCTGGAGGCGAACGACTGCTGTTGGGATGAGGAGGACGGTCTGATCCGGGTGCGAACCCGGCAGACACGGGTCCATCGGGTGGACTATCTCCGGCTGAGTCGGAGTGGCATGGGCCACAATTCCGCGTCGCTGTCGGCAGCGTCCTCCGGAGGTGTGGGGGGCGGCCTTGCGGGTGGTCCAGGTGGCAGGGCGGGGGCCTCGGGGCGTTCGGACGGTGGCGGTTCCGGTGGAGGCTCGACGATCAATCTGAGCGCGGAGAACCACATCGATTTCTGGAAGGAACTCCGGGCCGATGTGGAGCGTTTGCTGACGCCTGTGGGACGGGAGACCCTGGCCATCAATCCCACGGCTGGTCTTGTCCAGATCTCGGATCGGCCCAGCGCCCAGGCCCGGGTGGCCCGCTATCTGGACGGCGTCGGCCAGACGATCCGCCGCCAGATCGACATCGAGGCCTGTCTGTATGATGTGACGCTCAACAAACAGTCCCAGTTCGGGATCGATTGGGAACAGGCGATCCAGACCTCTGCAGGCGCCCTGACGATGGGGGGAGCCTCCTCGATCGTGCGGCCCAACGGCGGCTTCGACCTCGCCCCAAGCTCATTGAATCTGACCTTCACCGGTTCCGATACCCGGGTGCTGGTCAAGATGCTCCAGGAGCAGGGAGAGGTCCGGGTCATCTCGAAGCCGAGGCTGCGCACCCTCAACAACCAGACCGCATTGATCAAGGTTGGGACCGAGACACCCTTCTTCCAGAACGTCTCGACCCTCGTGCCCGGGGGCGGCACGACTCCGGGAGCCTCGGCGGTCATCGCTCAGGATGCCGTCACCAGCATCACGGTCGGCACCATCCTGGCGATCACGCCGCAGGTGGCCGAGGATGACTGGATCTCGCTCGATGTCTCTCCCGTGCTCACCAGCCTGCTCGAGACGCGGGTTTCCCCCAACAAATCCACCACGGCACCCGTCCTCGACATCAAACAGGCCTCGACCCTCATCCGGGTCCGAAGCGGGTCCACCATCGTTCTGGGCGGGTTGATCCAGACGGAGACGGCAAAGAGTCAGAGGAGGATCCCTATTTTTGGGGATATACCGGTGCTGGGCAGACTGTTCCGGGGGGAGTTCAATGCCCAGCGGAGGAAGGAACTCGTGATCTTCATCACACCCAGAGTTGTCCGATGAGGCCCGATCCAGGTCATAGGACTCCGTTTCTCGGAATCGATGTGAGTCCGGTCTGGACTCCTGATGGCGTGGCAATAGGTTGGCCCATCATTCCCCGTCCGTACCCACAGGTGTCGTTGCCTGTCGACCCGCTCCGGGTGGTTCGACGTCGGTGGAATCCCCTCCCGCCGGTCCCGCACCGGTCGTCCTCGACGGTGCCACAGCCCTTCCGGCCTGCCTTTGTGGCGAGCTTCTGCAGTGAGTTCTTCAACCCAGAACCCCCGAGCCCATGACGATCAAAGTCTCGATCCTCAACACCTCCTCTGAAACGCAGAACTGTCTGGCGGCCCTGATCCGCTCGACTCCGGGACTCCAACTGGTTCCGGCCGTCCTGAACCACCTCTCACCGGCGTCCTCGCCGCGTGGAGGCATACCCCATGTGATCGTCGTCGAACCTGATCAGCGGGATGCCATGCCCTACCAGATGCTGACCCGGATCCGCACCTTCTCACCGTCGGTCAGGATTCTGGTCCTCGATCGCCTGTTCTCGGCCCGCTCGGTCCAACTGGCCGTCACGGCGGGGGCACACGGGGTGATCTCCATCCATACCCGGCATAATGTGATCGTGGAACGGATCCTCCAGATCGGGTCGGGTGACGTATTCCTGGACCCCGTGGCGCTTCGGCTTCTGGTGGAGGCCCTTCACCAGTCCCCGGCGTTGATCACGGCGCAGATGAACCTGTCCCATCGGGAAATCGACGTGTTGGACGGTTACAGCCAGGGCCATCGCGCCAAGGAGGTGGCCGATGCGTTGAAGCTCAGCCACTTCACGGTCCAGAGCCATGTACGGAGCATCTACACGAAGCTCGAGGCCCGATCCATGGCCCACGCGGTCGCGCTCTGTCACCCACTGGGACGATTCTCCATCCGATGGCTCGACGAGGTGGCTGGGGAATCCATCGGTCCCTGAGGGTGTCGTCTGGATGGGGGTCCGTGTTGCAGGAGGGGCTTCAGGGTGTGTCGGATGGCCTTTCCGGACGCTGCTTGTGAAAAATATCACAAAAGCGGCTTGCCGGTGAAAACAGGCCATTCCACCCTCCGCCGTCCGGCCGACCCCCAGTGGCTGGCGCTGACGTCATGGTCGCCCCAACAAGCCCCAACCCCTCCATTTCCACCACGGAATTCGGCTACAACTCCAAGGTGGAGGGCGAGGTCGTCCACACTCAGCTGGATGCCGCCATCAATTGGTTCCGGAAGAATTCCCTGTGGCCGATGCCCATGGGATTGGCCTGCTGTGCGATCGAACTGATGGCGGCCGGTGCCAGCCGGTTCGACATCTCCCGGTTTGGCGCCGAAGTCATGCGGTTCTCCCCACGACAATCGGATGTCATGATTGTGGCGGGGACGGTGACCTACAAGATGGCCTTGGCCGTCCGTCGGATCTACGAGCAGATGGCCGAACCCAAATGGGTGATTGCCATGGGCGCCTGCGCCTCGACCGGCGGCATGTACCGCAGCTATGCCGTCCTTCAGGGTGTCGACAACATCGTCCCGGTGGACATCTACGTTGCCGGTTGCCCTCCACGCCCGGAAGCCCTCCTGGATGCCTTGATGAAGCTTCAGAACAAGGTTTCCCGGGAACCCATCACCAGGACTCTCTTCAAGGACGTTGCTCCCGAGCGTTATGGCCGACTCGGTGTTGAGTTGGGCGCCCACGGGGAACTGACAAAAGGTTAAGGATAACGAACGTGTCGAAACACCTGGAATTGGCGCAACGTTTGAGGGACACGTTCCCGGACCTGATCGGAGCCCCGACGGAGTTCCGGGGCGAGGTGAGTCTGGTGGTGGCGGATGCGGAGCGGATTGCGGACGTCTGTGCGATGGCCAAGAGGGAGTTGGGTTTCGATCTGCTTCTGGACCTCAGCGGGGTCGACAATCTGGGGGATGATCCCCGTTGGGACGTGGTCTATGAGCTCTACGGGGTGTCGCATGGGTGTCACCTGCGATTGAAGACCTCTGTTTCGGAGGAGAAGTCCGAGCTCCCCACGGTCTCCGGGGTCTGGCGCGCGGCGGATTGGCATGAGCGCGAGGCCTACGACATGATGGGGATCCGGTTCCGTGGGCATACGGACCTGCGTCGGATCCTCATGTGGGAGGGCTATCCGTATTTTCCGTTGAGGAAGGATTTCCCGTTGGCAGGCAAGCCCAGCGTTCTGCCGGACACGGCCTTTACTCGTCCGGCTCCGCTCGAGGGTGGGCCGTTCATCACCCCGGCGGGTGGACGCGACAGCATCGCCCGTGAGCCCCGGGCACGAACCCCCGAAACCTGAACCATGGCTGCCGTTCACGAAATCAGCGTCAAGGACACCGCCGCCCGGGCCGATGAGCTCCGCGATCTGGAGGGGGATCGCATGGTGGTCAACATGGGTCCGTCCCACCCGTCAACCCACGGGGTCCTCCGCATCGTCATCGAGCTCGATGGCGAGACGATCACCAAGGCCGATCCCGACATCGGATACCTCCATCGCGGTGACGAGAAGATCGCGGAGAACATGACGTGGAACCAGTTCATCCCCTACACGGATCGACTGGACTACCTTGCGCCTCTCGCCAACAACGTGGCCTACGCTCTTGCGGTCGAGAAGCTGATGGGGATCGACGACAAGCTCCCCGCCCGGTGTCAGTACATCCGGGTCATCTGCTGCGAGCTGGCCCGCGTCTCGGCCCACCTGCTGGGGTTGGGTGCGTTTGCGATGGATGTGGGTGCCATGACGGTGTTCCTGCACACGTTCACGGAGCGTGAGAAGATCTACAACCTGGCCGAGAGCCTGACCGGTGCCCGGTTCACGACGAGCTATACCCGGATTGGCGGTGTGTCCCGCGACACGCCCCCGGGTTGGTGTGCCGCGGTCCAGAAATTCTGCGATGAGGTCCTGATCAGCATCGATGACGCCGAGCGTCTCCTGACCCGCAACAAGATCTGGGTGGATCGTACGAAGGATGTGGGCGTTGTGAGCCGCGAGGCGGCCATTGATTTCGGTCTGACCGGACCCAACCTGCGCGGCAGTGGTGTCGATTACGATGTCCGGAAGGCCCATCCGTACCTCTGCTACAAGGACTTCGATTTCGACATCCCGGTCGGCTCTGTGGGCGACTGCTATGACCGCTACCTGGTGAGGACCGAGGAGATGCGTCAGAGCGTCCGGATCATCCGTCAGGCGCTCCAGAGGATTCCGGGAGGATTCGACAACCCCTCGCGGGAGCCGGTGAATGTTCCGGACGGGAAGATCGTGCTCCCTCCCAAGTCGAAGGTTCTCAGCGGCATGGAGGAGCTGATCCACCAGTTCATGCTGGTCACCCAGGGGCAGAACGCCCCTGCGGGCGAGGTCTACTTCGGGGCGGAGAACCCGAAGGGCGAGCTGGGCTTCTACATCAACAGCCGTGGTGGCGGGACCCCGCACCGGCTGAAGATCCGCGCCCCATCCTTCTGCAATCTCAGCATTCTGTCGGCCCTGCTGCCCGGCAACCTGATGAGCGACGTCGTGGCGATCCTCGGGTCGTTCGACTTTGTCATGGGGGAATGCGACCGCTGATCGATCCGAACCGACCCGCGAAACGAATATCGAAACGACATGAGCTTTTCCGTTCCTCCAGCCCTCGAGGCCGAGCTGGTCGAGTTGGCGACGCACTATCCGCAGAAGCGGAGTGCGTCGTTGATGTTCCTCCACGCGCTCCAGGAACACTTCGGGTTCGTCTCGCGCGATGCGGTCGAGTGGGTGGCCGGGAAACTCGGTCTCCAGCCCATCAACGTCCATGAGCTGGTGACATTCTACCCGATGTTCCGGCAGGAGCCGCTCGGGAAGACTTACATCAAGGTCTGCCGCACGCTGAGTTGCGCCCTCGCCGGTTCTGGCGAGCTCCGGGACCACTTCTGCAAGAAGCTGGGACTCGATCCCCATCGCCATACGCCCCAGACCACTCCCGACGGAAAGTTCACCGTCGAATTCGTCGAGTGCCTCGCCAGCTGCGGCACCGCTCCGGTTGTCATGGTGAACGAAGATCTGAAGGAGAAGGTGACGTCCTCGGATGCGGACCGGATCCTTGCGGAAGGGGGAGGCCGATGAAACCTGGACCTGGGAGAAACCCCGTGAAATCGGGGGTCGAACCGCTTCTGGAGGTCCCGGCCTTGGGAGGTTGGCTGCCCGACATGGATTTGAACCATGACAAACAGATCCAGAGTCTGCTGTGCTACCGTTACACCATCGGGCAGGCCGGAAGCGGACGGAAACTAGTCAGGTGAGATTCTGAGTCAAGCATTGCCATGCCCGAACAGTACAAACTCATCCTCAAGCACGCCGATTCCCCGGGGTACACTCCGGACATCGGGTGCTACGAGCGCCACGGTGGATACGAGTCGCTGAAGAAGGCGTTGGCGACTCCCGCCCGCATCCTTCCTGATGGCAAGGTGCAGTCCCCCCAGGAGGTCCTCCGTGACGAGGTTCTCAAATCCGGGCTGCGCGGCCGCGGGGGTGCCGGGTTCAGCGCTGGACTCATATGGAGCTTCGTCGACCGCCGCAGAGGCAAGCCGATCTCCCTGATCTGCAATGCCGACGTGTCCGAGCCCGGCACCTTCAAGGATCGCCCGATCCTCCACAAGGATCCCCACCAGCTCGTCGAGGGGATGATCATCTCCTGCTGGGCGAACGACGTGAAACTCGCCTACATCTACATCCGTGGCGAGATGCCAAAGGGCGCCAAGCTCCTCAACCAGGCCCTCAAGGAGGCCCGGGCGAAGGGGTTCCTAGGAAAGAACATTCTCGGCACCGGTTATGACCTTGAGATTCATGTGCATCGGGGGGCCGGTGCCTATATCT
>SXGQ01202621.1_pt1 | contig 17151 bp, 9 predicted proteins | sample 3178371 | NCBI WGS metagenome assembly SXGQ01 (sample SAMN11356859, study PRJNA531348) | freshwater metagenome | isolation source: freshwater sample F1-20 | place: China: Fuxian Lake, Yuxi | collected 2017-12-25 | reverse complement strand
TAATAATGGGTATGCGTTGATGCAAAACAGAAACTTCTTTATTCAAATTTTTAATGAAGATGGTACAACGGTTCCAAATCCGGGTTCATCCGCCGATCAAATCTTATATAACCCAACAGAAGATAAAGATGATAGTCCCGATGATATTCAAATCATTACAGCAACTACTGCGGCGTATTCTTGTGAAGGTATGACTGCTATGGATTGTTTAACATCGGTGAATGGTGAATTCACATTACTTCCTTCTTCGGGTGAGTGTAACACGAATGTTAGAAATAAGTTGGTTGTTACTCAGGGGTGTTATAGATTGGTTACGGCACCTATTGTTTCGTTGTTTGGACGAAATAACGACATTAAATTGGCAACCGAATGGTTAAGTAGGTTTAGAATAACAAATGCCGCCTGTCAAGGGGCGTTTGCTCATAGCTTCTTTAATTCTTGGGTAAATGGAACATTGTTTATGTATCCATATAAGAACGACAGATTTTTTGATGGTAATAATAATCCATATTTTAGATATTGTACCGACACTATATTCCAATATAGTGGATCAACAACTAAGAGGTCTTTCTATTATAGATCATCACCTTATAATGATAATACTAATAAATTTATAGGTAGGGAGACGGATTATAATAGAGGTTCTAATACTAAAAATTTGATGTCACCTACAACTATATTGGATTTAGGGCCTAAATTTTCTTGGAGTAGTCAAATAAATCTGGGTCCACAATATGAAGGGTATATAGCCAATAGGTTACAAACAACATCATTCTCAAGTATTGATGATTTATTGTTTTTATTTTTATCGTCAAGATTAATGAACAGCACGTTCTTTGGTAAAGCGTTTGGATTAGGTGCTGGTAGTATTGAAGCGTTCTTCAACCGACAGGAAAAGGTAAATGGTGATTATGCTCAAATGTTACAAACTAATAGTACGTTTGGTATTAAACCGTTTGATTTTGACGCTTATCAAGATTCGAGTGACAGTCCGATTTATGTTGATACTAATGTTTTTGGTGTGTTTTATGATAGTGAAACGGAAACGAGAGATTTGGTAAGTCCAAAAAGATTGGTTAGGTTACAAACACCATCTCAAATATTTGCCGATTATATACCGACTAACTCACAAGAGGTTCCATTTTACTATTGGACTTTAGATTTAGAAGATGGTGTTATTTTCGGTAGTGAAGATAATACTTGGGTGACAGACTCCGCAACATTCTATAGTAAAAAGTATCAACAATTAGATAGAACGAACGCACCTTATTTTCAACCGAGTCCAAACAACTACGAAGATAGAAGAGGGTATATTTATCAAAAGGATAATAACGGTAATTACTTTGCAAGAGTTGTTCCCGGTTCCAATAATTCTAAAATAATTCAGGGTAACCCTTGGTATTTTTATTTTGGTTTAAAAAAGGGAAAAACTTCTTTGGATAGATTTTTCGCATTATACGTAACAGGTGAAATAGATAATGATTAATAATTATACCATATTACAACCGAGTTCTAACTTTGCATCGGCACCCGAGACAGACATCTTAGTTCCGATAAATTTAGAAAGTTCTCAGAGGGAGATTAATGAATCCGACAGGAATACTTATGTTAATTTACAAGAACTTTATAGTAACGAACGTCAAACTTGTACGATATTTAGACCAACATATAAATTTTCATTTATATATGATAACAATTTGGTTGGATATGCTAAATATATCCCATTTAGAGATAGTTTAGCGTATGTTAACCAAACACAATCATTATTAAATGGTCAATGGAGTGGATATCCTAGTCATTCAGAGTTTGATGTTATAAGATATGATACAGACAATCAACACGTAACATATAAACCGGTAAGTGCGACATCATACAATTGGAATTTTTATATTTCCTATGTTTTTTCATCTTTAACTAACTATAATTTAACACATTATTTTGGTGATGACGATTTGGTTACTTGGAATATTTCGGAAGGATTACCATTCAAAATAACGACAAATATTTATAATGGGTTACAATATATTTCATTTAATTGTCCAATGCCACACGGGTTAAGTGTTGGGGAATCGGTTAAATTATCGCTTACTTATGATGACGTTAGCACTTTCCAAGTGGATTTATTGGGTAATGAACAATATGGTAGTGATAAATATGTTTTCAACATTATTGATGTTGGTTATACAGGATTTACATTTTCAAATGGTGTTAAAGGGACATTCAAACGTGTTATAAATTCTGAAAACCCACAAGATTCCACATCTAATTATTACATTAGATTACACAAAATTTTAAAAACACCCTCTCAAATGCAAGTAACAAAAGCAGGATTTGAGGAGAACCCGTTTAATAAAAAACAGAAATATGAATTTTCCGCATTAACACCAAATGGGGTTGGAAGAATATCTACACGACAATTTACAAACTCTTATGTGGTTACACCGAAAAGTGATGTTGATACTTTAGGGTTAGTAGATAATCATCAAATACCGATAACAGAATTATATTTATCAACAACGTTTAAAGGTTATATGGGATGGTTCAACAAACCTAGATACGGTAATTTTGGTTTAAAGAAAGGTTGGGGTTATAGTATCTTTTCGGGTAATACATCAAGATGGTGGGATGATACCAACAATAGTAATGTTGAAGATATTTCATTGAATTCTTATAGAGTTACTACTGGTGGAACCAATTATGATTTTTATTACCTATCGGATTTATCTGAAGGTGATATAATTCATGGTGATATTTGTGAATATAATAACACCGAATTGGTTGAAATAGTTAGATCAAACTATTTTCACAAATTAAATTTTAATCCTGATTTATTTGATGTGAGTTCAACCCAAACAACAAACCCTAGTGGTTATTATTATTCGGTACATCAACCCCTAAAGATTAGGGCTTTATCGTCATATATTGAATCAAGTGACTCTACGGGAACCTTTGGTGTTCCTAATTATGCTTATTATTCTAACAATAACGGTAATTTAAGTTTTAGAGAAATATATGATTATGGGTTTATTGATAATGAAAACAACGGTGTTGATTTTCCGTTCCTAAATCAATCGCATTACCCCACAAATGTAGGAATATTTAGATTAATACCCGAAGGTGGAAACTTTGAAATGGTAGTTTCCGACCTAATAACCCAACCCTTAAATGATGATTGTGAATAATTTTACTTTTAATAGAAATGTGGTTCCTACTGATAGGGAAATAATATTACCGATATCTAATGACTTTGATTATTATGGTATTAATGAGGCTTATCAAGAATTTGAAGATAGTGTATTATCTCAATTATTAAGATCGGATGATGATTTCGAGGTTAATCGTTTTTGTCATGGTGAAAATCCAAATGGGACAACAAGTATTGATTACCAATTTAATTTCTTTAGTGGGGGAACAAGTGTTACAGCAACCACTTCTTCGGATTCTAATTTATGGGTTAATACTTATCAAACTTATTTTACTGCATATAACATTTATAATGTTTCACCGGCATTTGATAAAAGTTTCTTCAAATTAGATTTTTATGATAGTCCATCAACAACTGATCAAAAATTATATTTTTCTGTGATAATACCAACACAACAAGGTGAGACACAATCCGCAATATTATTTAATTCAAAAACATTGGATATAAGAAAACCTTATTTTTCTTTAGATTATATTGGTGATAAAGAGGGGTTTTTTCTTTATTGGTTAAAGAAAAGATTATATGTAAATGTTGATACGTTTTATGTTAGTGCTAAGTTCTATAACGCAGATATTGGACAGTTTATTAGGTTTATGAATACACCGCAGAGTAATATTCCGGGACCTGTGAAGTTTAATTTCGATAGCACAAACTATTTTTATTACAAATACGTATTAAATTATGATGACCAAACGTATAAGGTGTATGGTTATCCTGTTGAAAATGAGGTGGGTAGTAGTTCTTCACCGATAAAATGGTATGAATATATTAATCCATAATGGAAAATTATTATAAAATACAGATTGGTCCTCAAGTTTTGGATACATTAGTTCATTACGTGGATTATAGTGGAACAAGTGTGGGGTATTATTCATCGGTAACTGCGATGATGTCGGGTGGAACTAGTGGGACTTCATTATTCACGGGAATGACAATTCCTGTATTATTAACTCAAACTGCGGTTGATTGTGGTTTTTATTCGGTTTTTGATGGTAACCTATTACAACGTGATACGGTTACTAACTTTTTATTTTCTGCAACGACCGGAAACCCATATACCTATTTCTTTTATAATACTTCACAATCGGGATTAAGGTCTTTCATTGAAAATTCATCATATAGTGTTAATTGGGGAGATGGTAGCTCACAGACAATATCTACATTTTATCCCGAACCTATATCACACGATTATCCACAAACACCTGCGTTTTATACGATCACGCTAACACAAAACAATCAATGGGGTAGTATTAGCGTGGAAAAACAAATCCAAGTTCCATATACGTTAGCGTATGATCCGGATCCTACGGGTATTGCTTATTTCACGTCTAATGTTGGGTCTTGGTCTGCAACGCCCGTATCTTATGCGTTTGTATTCTCGGGGGATTCTGAAAATAGTGTTGAGGCACAAGCTACGGTACTAACAAATGGTGTTCCTAATGTTGTTTCGGGTTTTTCAAAATCGGAATTACGTTCTTTAAAGTTGTATGGACCACAACCTTATTTAGAAAATGTTCCTGTGATTAAGAATGGTTCGGAATATGGGTCAATAACTGAGATAACACCTGGATATACCGCATACACTATACAAGGAACTAACTATATTGATTATCTTGATGGTACGACAATTTATGTTGCGGCTTCTTCGGGATTAACATCGGATTGGTTACAAGCAAGACCTATTGTTAAAGACGAACTTTTACTAAAAACATGGGGAGAACCTGTAGTTAGTAGTTCAATAATTGTGGATAGGGGTAAGTCCAGCCCATTCCAAACAATATTAAGAATTGCCGAGGTGGATAACGTTGGTGATTTAGAGAAATATGGATATGGTTTTTTTAATGTAAAAACCGACCAATAATGTATTTATAAAATAGTAAAAACAATATAATGGCAACAGGAGTTTATGGAACTTTAAGATCCGCTGATGTGAGCCCCGAGGATGTAGAAATTATTATGAATTATACACCGAGTAGGGACACTACAGATAATTTTACAATAACTAAGTTGGATGCTGCTAGTATCCTAAGACCTTATTTTAGTAATAGTGCTATTGGTGGTAGTAGTAATGAAATATTAGGTGGTTTATATAATTTAAGATTACCGGCAGATCAATTTAATTCAATCGGGATTTATACTTTATACATCCGACCTGCTCAAATTAGAACATCAATCACCGATTGTTCGGTTTTGGCGGCACTTCCTAATGTAAAAGGAATAATCATTGACCTTAATAACGTTCCTGTTCAATATAGAAGTAAGTTTGTATCACAAGGTTTGGTTGGGTTTAGAGTTGAATATTTGAATAATGATGGAAGTAAAATTCCTAATTTTTTTAGAATAGTGACTTCTAACTTTTTTTGTGAGCCGATTGTCCAAAACATTGGAAATAGTTCAATCACAGCAACAAGATATAGATATGTGGATGGTGCAACAAATTTGATGTTTTGCACACTTTCACCATCATCACAACCAACAAACAAACCAAACGCGATTCCATTTATCGGACAACCGGGTCAAAGTATTATCTTTTCAAATACATTTTTCAATCCTGTTACCTTAGACATTGAAATTGTTGAGGATGATATTAAAACATTGGCGATTGCTCTTTATGGTAATCAAACAAAATCTTTGGAAGATGGTATTTACACGATTTATGATAGATCGGATAATATCTTCAGACAATATAACCTTTATGAGGTTAAGGATGACTTTAATAATTTATTATATGAAGTTCGTGAAAATAGAAATAATAACATAGATTTTAGTAAAAACTTTAGTAATATAACAACCTAATGGCAGTTAATAAAATAATAACACCACCACAAACAGGATCAGGAGCGGATAACACTTTTGATAATCTGGTTGGTGTGCAATTGGTAGATGGGGGTGGTTTAACTTCGGGTAATTTTACTTTTACAACATCGGTAAAACAAAAAAGTAGTAGGACGTTTAATATTGGAACGTTTTCAGAACCTATATCACTTGAAACTTTATCTGTTCAAAATACGGAAGAGTCAAGAATGTTGTTGGCGAAAGAATTTAGAGTTTATCCAAATTTTGATTTGTCCGAGGTTACTAACTTTACAATATATGGGTCATTAACTAAAAGGTTGGCGGTTTCAATAACTAAGATTTTAGGTTATTTTCCCGCATCTATGGATATTGATCAAACAAGATATGATTTATCAACAGGAACGACAGCATTTGATATGTCGTATGATTCTCAGGACGTTGAAACGACAATGAGTATTGATGCTAGTATTATAAAAAACCCTTTTGATATTGATTTTACAACTAATTCATTAAACAATCTTGCGGCTAAAGAAACACCAACATCACCTTTAAGGGATTTTACAAACAATTATAGAAAATATTCATTATATGCTAATGGATATGAATATCCCATAACCTATATTGTTCCTACTACAAGTATTTCTGCGGGGACCTTACAGATTGTCGTTAGCGGACAAGCATTTACAAGCACAACGACTACGGATTCTTTGAAAATAAGATTGAGTACCTATTATACCGAAATGACATTTTCGGAGGCGTTTGATGAGGTTGAGAGATTCTTGTTAAATAGATTATCAAATCCACCATATACTGCAACATTTAACGTTCCGAGAGAATCCGATGACGGGGTTCTGTATGTTCAAGGACAAAATGTTACTTGGCCGTTGGACGGATCGTGGAACTTAGATATTAGAACAAGTGTTTTTGATGATTATGTTTTGGTTATTTCACAAATTGCGGAAAGTTTTGATAGTCAAAAAACAAACCTAATTTCAAGATTCTTTGTTACCGAATCATTAAAAGAGTTTGATACTTCAGAACAAAAAGTTGAGAAGGTTTTACAAATTTATGGTAGAGGGTTTGATGAAGTTAAAAAATTCATTGATGCTTTGGCATATATGAATAACGTTTCATACAATCCAGGTAACGACATACCTTCCGCACTATTAAAAAACTTAGCACAAACACTTGGATATAATATAAATGTCTCACCAATTTCGAGTTCTGACTTTCTAAGTAGTGTGTTTAATACTAATGGAGCTATACAATATAGTGGGTATAGTAGAAACTTAACACCAACCGAATTAAATTTTCAATTCTACAGGAATTTAATATTAAATGCTGCATATCTTTTCAAATCAAAAGGAACAAGAAAGGCTATTGAAGGGATTATGAAGTTAGTAGGGGCACCTGATTTTCTAGTTGAATTTAACGAGAATATTTACTTGGCGGATCAAAAAATCAATATGTCACAATTTGACACACAATATGCTGAAATTGAAACAGGATTTTTTGAACAAGATTTTCCTCAATTTATTGAGGGTAATACATATACAATTAAGGGTACAACATATTCTGCATTTACATCTACAACATCACTTAGTTTTGCAACCGAAAGTAGGAATGATTATCCGATAGATAACGAAGGCTATCCATATTTTAATGCTACGGGATCAACATTTTTCTTCCAAAAAGGAAGTGGGTGGTTTGAATCTACACCATCACATAGAAGTCCTGAAGTTGTTAATAATACTTTATCGGTGTTTAGTGGGACAAACCCTAACATTCAAACATCATTATCGCCATTTACATATGGTCAAGATTATTTGAATCAATATAGAACATTCCCTAATATGAATTTAGGTTTTACGTTGAGAAAAGTAACTGATAATAGGAAAAGTTGGAGTGTTGATGATCTTGGATTAAGGGTTGGTGATCAAGGTGGGTATAATGCTTATTATAATATATCTAATGATAAATTAGCAATTAATGTTAAGAACGTTGATTTATTTATGAACCCATCACAGGGTATAGTTTATGATGTTTGGAAAATGTCAAACAAGTTTAATTATCCTATACCATCATCGGGATTGAGCTCGCCATATCCAACACCGGGTAATATGGATTGGACTTTTGTAAATCCACAACCACAAACAAAAACATTTTTTGAGTTCGCTCAATCTTTTTGGCGTACCATGATTAATACTAGAAATAGACAATGGATTACGGGGGGTAATACCAATGCATATCCTACATTATCACAAGTTTTTTGGAATTGGTTACAATCTGAAAATGTTGGAGTATCTAATGATAATTTTACATATCAAAATTTATTTGATTATGTTGATGGTATTGGTCCTTATTGGATACGAATGGTAGAACAATTTATACCGGCATCTACCTTGTGGAATACAGGTACTAAATTTGAAAACTCAATCTTTCACAGACAAAAGTTTGTATATAGAAGACAAAGAGGTTGTCAATTAGTTCCAATAACTAAAGCGGGATGTCGTGCGATTGGAACATTATTTGGGTATGATTGTATTACTAAGACATCAACATGTAACACATATCCAACTGAAGCGTTTTCGGCGATATTATACGAAACATTAAACAATTATGTTGCAACATTGGGTAAAACTTTAACTGATTGTATTACAACAACGGTTTCTGTTGGTTGGTATGTTAATATCCAAGAAAATGGAACAACAATTGCGAATGATAAATTTTATACAACAACGGGTATTAGTGATGCACCAACTAACACAGATTGGAAAAATGCACTAACAAACACTCTTAATACTTTAATTGATGATGGTTATTATTATACTTTCTCTACTGAAGGTACAACACTAACAATTAGGAGATTAACATGTGAAGATGAAACCATAAACTTAAAAGTTAATGTTGGTATTGACTTCAGTATTTTCTGTAACTAATGAGTGCAAATTTTAATTATTATTTAAGCGTAACGGGGGATTGTAGTAATACTAATTCAGGTTCGGCAAAAATAAATGTGGTTCCCGGTTCGGGGGTTCCACCATTTACATTTAATTGGTATTACGATAGTCAATATACCGTTCCATTTTCACCGTTAAACGCTTCTTTAAGAAATGGTTTATCGGCAGGAACATATTATGTTAGGGCTACGGATGCTCAAAGTCCTACAAATCAATTCTTAGATATTAATGTTAATATATCTTCGGGACTTTGTTTATCATTTAGTACGGTTAGTGCTTCTACATGTGGTCAAGCTAATGGTGTATTAACGGTTACTGCGACAACAAACATCTCTGATGTTGATTTTGTTTTATATAAAGGGAGTGCGGTTTTTGATTCCAAAACAACGGATAATTCAACATATACCTTTACTAATTTAGGTACAGGGATTTATTATGTATCGGGTTGGAGTGCGGGTTGTACTGCAACCACAGAAACGTGTATCATAGAAGATAGTCCGAGTATTTCTTACGGATTTGTAATAACGGATAGTTCTCAATGTATTACATCAACAGGAACGATTTCTATAACTGGTGAGACAGGTACAGAACCCTTCACTTATCTTTGGGAAGATAATGGATCTACGGGATCCACAAGAACAGGATTATCAGCGGGAACGTATTCTGTAACCGTTACGGACGGTAGTGGGTGCTCATTAACACAAGATGCGACTGTAGGAACCGTAGGTACCGTTGGTGGAGTGTTTAGTTCAATAATCCAACCAACTTGCTTACAATCTAATGGTCAGGCAACATTGACAATATCGGGAGGATCCGCACCATATCAATTTTCGGCTAGTAATGGAACAATATCATCAACTACTGCGACAAGTTTATCATTTTCGGCTTTGAGTCCCGGAACCTTTAGTGTTAATATTACTGATGCGGGATTATGTGTTGCCACACTATCAACTACATTGGTTTCGCCAGGATCAATTAGTTCTGTAAGTATTGTTCCAACTAACTCTAATTGTGGCGCTAGTGATGGGTCAATAAAAGTTAGTGTTGATGGAGGAAGTCCTGCTTATACTTATACTTTAAAATTAAGTGGGACGACTATTTTATCACAAGTTACTAATTCCACACAATATACTTTTGAAGATTTAACATCGGGAACATATACAATAATTTTTAATGATAATAGTTCTTGTGGTTATACGGGGACGACAACAATTAGTAATAATGTTTCATTCGGTATAAATGTTAGTGCGACGGGTGATACGTGTAATAGTGGTGTAGGACAAGTTTATGTTGAAAAAACGTCGGGAGGTTTGGCACCATTTAATTATGTTTTAAGTAACGGACAAAGTTTATTGGGGACCTCATTATCATCAACAACCTTTAGTAATTTAGTGTCGGGTAATTATACTATTTCTGTTACTGATAGTACAGGTTGTACGATTTCATCTGGTTTCACGATAGGTAGTGATTCGGGATTGAATTTTACATTATATTCTCAAACTTGTGGTGATACGGGAAGTGGTGGGACGGTTACTGCGTTAATTACGCAAGGGTTACCACCATTTACATATACATGGTCATCAAATGTTTCGGGAACAACTACGGGAGGATTAGTCGCCACAGGATTAACTGCGGGGACATACACCTTAACAGTTTCGGGTTCTAATGGATGTACCTTAACAAGATCTACTGATGTTTCTTGTAGTGTTTTAAGAGCGTCATTCCAAACATATAGTGTGTGTGATTCCGACATGGTAGTACAGGTTGGACAAAAAAGAGATATGTTAAGTATGGTGTATGAAGCGTATAGTGCTTTAACATCGGGAAATACTTATTGTGTTTTTAATTCATCGGTATTTACTGCGGAAATAAGTGCGGGTACAACGTCATCAAGTTCTACGTTTTATACGGGTTATACACTTTCACAAGTTCCTTCGGATACTCTATGGTATGATACTGTTTCAAATCTGTTAGATGGTTTTCCTGATATTGCTTCGGTTAATGTTGATCAAAATACAGGACAAATAGTTGTTACAAGTTCTTCGGGTGTTGATACTTATTTTAATAAAGATTTAGTTATCAATTTAATAATTGATTTCGATATAAATTGTTTGACATAACATGGCATTAAATACAAAACAAGGTTGGAACTGGATTGCGTCACACCAAACGAGTGGTAATAATATATGGATTACATTTAGCGGTGGAACACCCGAAATTGTAACAAGTTCCATTGATTTTTTTGCAGCTAATGGTGAGAGTGGGACCAGTTTTTCTGACGATAATGGTAATTTATTACTTGTTTCTGATGGTGTTACTATCAAAACATCGGGTGGAACAAATATTGCAACAGGTTTATCGGGAAGTGCGTTTTCGATGCAATCGGCAACTATTTTACAATCACCATATAGTTCGGATACGTATTATGTTCTAACTGTTGGTGTGGGTGCGGCGTTCACTGAAAATGGTTATGGTAACTCAAGTCAAGCATTAACATATAATACACTCAAATATACAGGCAGTACTTCACCATTTTTCCAAGTTATAAATACAAATGTTGAATTAGGTAATAGATCAACAACGGGGGGTGAAGCTAATTATCCGTTAGGTTCTAATAACGGATATGGTTATGCTGAGGTATTAACTACTGCCTTACATGAAAATGGTCAAGATTTATGGGTGATAACACCTAATTGGGGTAGAAATCAAATACATTCATTTCTAATTAATAATTTGGGTATTTCGGGAACACCATATACCTCAACCACCGCTCAAGTTTTACAGGGGTATAATAATTATGGTCAAATAAAACCATCACCTGATTATAGTAAAGTCGCTATGGTCCTTGGTGATTCTGGTGGTTCTTCTGTGGAGCCATCACAAAGTGCTTACAGACCTGCGGTAAGTATTTTTGATTTTAATAGATCTACAGGTGCGTTAACTAATGAAAAAGTTTTATTAGGAAGTACGGGATATACAATATATAATACTAATGGTAGTAATCCCGAGGTTTTTGATGTTGGCGATGTTTTAGGGTGTGAATTTTCACCCGATGGAAATTATTTATATGTTTCCGAATTTCAAACGTCTAATGGGGGTAAAATACTACAATTTAATCTTAATACAACACCACCTGTAAGTGCGACAACCGTTACAGCATCAACAAATTATGCGACATTCGTTCAAACGGGTGGTGGTGCTATCTCTAGTTTAGGTACCTTACACTTAGCGGTTGATGAAAAAATATATTTCACAGATAGAGCTACTACTGATTTATTTTATATTGATAATCCTAATAATCCTTTAAGTGGCGTAACCATCAATCCTTTTCCCGCTAGTGCGGGTGGTGGTGTTGCTTTTAATTACGGGCTACCAAACATTCCGCTTTTTGCGAATTTACCACCAGTCGTTACAGGTTGCACCGATGATAATTTTTGTTTTAATACTTCATTTCCGTCATTATCGGCGTATAGCGGGAATTATACAAAAAGCATAACATATTACAATGGTAAAAACATTTACAGTGGTGGAACGATATCCGCCGCGACAGTATTTTATGATGGTAATAAATGGTGTTTATCAACATCTTTAGGTGGTTCATGTATTCTAAGTGGTAAGCAACCTTGTTCAACAGAATGTCCCGACATATGTGATAGTGTTTTTGATGTTAGTAGTTGTCCAACACCAACACCAACCAAAACACCGACACCAACTCCAACCACAACACCAACTCCGTCAATAACAACGACGAATACTGCAACACCAACCGCGACACCTACTACGACACCTACATTTACACCGACACCTTCTACGACTGGACCTGCAGCAGTTACATTTACAATATCTGTGACAAGAACAAGTCCGAGTCCTACACCGACACAAACACCAACAAAAACTCCGATTCCAACAAGATCGGTTTCTTCAAGCGGTACTTCAATATATGAAATTGTAAATTCACCATTTATTTGTCCCGGTGGAAATAAAGTTCTTACTGATTGTACAACGGGTGATGAATACATTGTTTCTGAAAATATTTCAATAACGGGTACGACTATAACTAGAGGTAGTATTTTTAGTGCTTATATTAATGGTATATCTACTTGTGTAACTTTAACAGATTATACTGACAACTCATCAAATGTTGTTTATGGTGGGGCTATTGCGTCATTCTCATCTTGTATTGATTGTTTAACACCACCAACACCTACTCCCACACCTTCAGTTACGGCATCACCTACACAAACACCTACACAAACACCTACACAAACACCGACTAACACGCAAACTCAAACACCTACTCTACCAGCAATCGGTATTTTAAGTTTGGCATCATCAAATGATACTTGTCAAAGTTATACAAATAGTGCAATAACGGCTAATAGGTTCTTCGGAACTATTAATGTTACAGGTTCGGGCGCAACGGGTTCTAACTATAGATACTCAATCAATAGTGGTGTTACATTCTCGTCTAGCACATTATTCTCGGGATTATCAAGTAGTACGTATGGTGTTGTTGTAAAAGATAATTCAACTGGTGCTCAAACATCTGTTACACCGATAACAATTACAAGACCAAGTTCGGGTGATGCGGCCACATTTATCACCATTTCCGCAACACCGATTGTTACATTATCTATAACTACCGGATCTTCATATACATTTGTCATTACAGGTACAACATATACCGCAAGGACAATTAATTATGTTTATTCGGCTTCATGTATTGTATTGAATACTAATAATTTACCAAATTTTGATTTCTTTGCTAATATGTATGTTGATGGTTATCAATATGCGAGTACTAATGGTATATTTAGTGCTTCTACGGGAACTGCGGTTTCTATGACAGCGACAACATATAAGAATGGTTCAGTTATTTCGGCAACGACACACTCAATGTTAAATGCTAGCAATACAAGTGCGAGCGTTTTCTCATCAACCACTACTTGTTATACTGCTGACACATTCTTAGGTCAATATAGAAGATTCCCAACATTTGGAGGTGGTAGTGCGGGTGGTAGAAGAGCTATTAGTAATGGAACTACAGGACACTTAGTTTCATTGAAATCGGGTGATACGATATATACGGATGTGTTGTATTCGGGTTCGACTATTGAGGTTTCACCAACGTTAGGTCCTAGTGGTTGTGTAACACAATTAGTGGCTTGGGACTTCTTCCCTGATTTATTATCAGCCGATAACTTAAACGCTAATTTGGTATTTACATCAGGATCTACTTGTCTTCGTTATGTTGCAGATAGAACTAATAATAGACAAATTGTGAATCGAAATTCACCATCATAATAATAAGAATATGGAATTTTGTATAGAAAATATTAATTACACACCATCAAAGATAGTAGTTATGTATAATAACGACGTTTTTGAGGTTGATTTTACAATTAGGTCAATTGTTGATGATACTACTTTTGTTATTACCAAGTTAATGTGTTTTGAATTTAATATTCCGTTTGATAAGGTTAATATTCAAACAATGAACCAAGATTCGCCTGAAATAATTGAAGGTGATACTATTTTATTAATAAAATTGGAAGGGTATTAAAATATGGCAACAACAATATCAGTTACTTCAATAACAGCGGTTCCACCGATTGACATTTACGTAGGAGATGCTTACGGGTCGTTTGTTTATTATTCAACATCAACGACTACTAATAATTTTACAATAAATGTTCCCGCACCATATGATACATTATCATTACTTGGTGTTAAAATAGTGGATTCTCTTGGTAGTGTTGGAATACAGAATGAAATTCCACCATCTCAAACACCAACAGCGTCAATCACCGCTTCACCATCTCAAACACCATCTCATACACCAACAAATACAATGACACCAACAAATACAATGACACCATCACCGACTAATCCAACACAACAGATTAATATTCTGAAGTTTGATTCTAGTGAAATAGGTGAGGGTCAATTTTATAATGGAGCAATAATCAACGCTTCATTTTCAAATCTATATTTAGTTCAGGGGGGTAGTGTTAGAACTGATAATCTATATGATACTCAAAATCAAAATCCTCCTGGACAAAATAAATTAATAATCACTGCGGTTGAGGCAAATGAGTTTAAAATCAGAACTATTTATCCACCTGATGAACAATATGATGTTGAAATAAGTTCGGGTGTTTTTATACATCAATTAAAGAATTATGGTGGTAGTTTAGTTTCGTTGTATGGAATAACCGCAAGTGGTGTTACCTCAAACAGTAATGAATGGGTTTGGACAGGTAATAGTATATCTACAAATAAGAATGATTATTATCAGTTGGATCAAGGAACTGTTATTGAAAATCCTTACAACACCACATATCCCGGAACTAATAATATTTGGTTTACAGCATCAACACCATATCAACCAAGAATCGTGAAACAATGTAATAATCCTGCAGAAACTAGATTAATTTATAATCAAGATCTATCATCATATAATAATGGTGATGTTATTCAAATTGCAGTATTCGGTGCGGAATGTTACCAATTTGATAACACTTTAACTTCCGCAAATCAGGCTATTGACATTGGTGGTGAGACGATAACTCCTGTTGGTGGTGGTTGTAGTGATCCTTCATGTTAATAAAAAAAACAACTTAATGATTATTTATTAGTATGGCATTTAGAAATAGATTATTTAATTTTTGTAGTAACCCCTCAGCCCAACTGTATGCGGTGGTTAATGACCAAGTGTTTGTTCCCGGTCAGGTTATAAGACTTGGAACAGGTTGTTGGACGGATGGTGGTTCTTGGGATGTTACTAACACTCAACCACAATTATTTTTTCCTTCTACACCATATTTTAATAATTGTACGGATTGTAACTCATCGGGAAGAGTTAGAGTTAAGTTTGTTCAGTGTAACGGAACAGCAATTAGAGAAGGGTTCATTGAGTCTTCAACATTTCCAACAGGTGTTGTTGCGTTCTTTAATGGAACGGGTGATGATAATCTATGTTACTCGGCTAATAGTATTTCAACAAATACTTCGGCAAATGATACTTTAAGTTATACATCATTTAATAGTTGTGTTGCGTGTAATGAATATGCGGCATCACAAACAGTTGTTTATACAGCAACTACTTTTGTAAATTGTTGTAATGCGTCCGATGTAAAAACATTTAATGTTAAAGTTTCGGATCTTTCAGAATATCCAACACCCGTTTATAGGTATTCGGGTTCTTGTTATCAATATTATCCTTCGGGAACTATTGGAACAATACAGGGTTATTTATCGGGATTGTATTCTAATTGTCAATCTTGTTATAATGGTGGTGGTGAGGTAACCGCAATTGCTTGTCCTACACCAACACCTACACCAACGATATCACCAACCGTCACACCAACACCAAGTATAACCCCTTCTAATACGAGAAGACCTAACACAACACCATCTAACACACCATCAACAACTAATACGTTAAGTGCTACGGGTACAAGACCATTAAGACCTTCAATCATATCAGATTGTAAGGTTAATAATGTTGTGGATTTAACGGTATCTTGTTCGGGTACTAGTGCATCGTCATCAACAACACCCGATGGAACGATTACTTTAACCATTTATGGTGGAACGGCACCATATACCACAACTTGGTCCGATGGTGGTACAGGAACGTATAGAGTTGGATTGTTACCGGGTGATTATGTTGCTACTACGGTAGATTATTATGGTGATTATACTGCGGTGACAACTTGCACGATTATTAGTTTGACACCAACACCAACAATTACACCAACACCAACAATTACACCTAGCACAACACCTGCAGTGGTACCGACCATTTGTTTAACATTACAAAGTGATGCTATTACTTCGGCTGTGACGTTTAACTCTACTTATTTCGTAAATGGAAGACAATCGTGGAGTGCGTCTACAGGTGGAGGAACGTGGAATATTAGATGGTCAGGCACTAGATGGGATTTGGTTCAAAACACATATTTATCGACACAAATATATTCAACATCAACCTCTATCGTTCCAACAAGTGGTTGGATTGTTGGTGGTTATCCTGTTTTCAGTACCGCTGTTGTTGTTACGGGAACATGTACGGCATCAACACCAACGGTTAGTGTGAATATTACCGATGACACTTGTTATGCTACACCATCAACACATTATGGTGCAATCTTGGTGATTGGAAATGGTGGAACACAACCGTATTTA
>SXGQ01386508.1_pt1 | contig 17156 bp, 13 predicted proteins | sample 3178371 | NCBI WGS metagenome assembly SXGQ01 (sample SAMN11356859, study PRJNA531348) | freshwater metagenome | isolation source: freshwater sample F1-20 | place: China: Fuxian Lake, Yuxi | collected 2017-12-25 | reverse complement strand
CCCGCGAAATCTCGCTTGCCAATTCAGCCTGCTGCGAACACTTTCGCCGCCCTCTGAAGTCGGGCCGTAGTTCAGCTTGGTAGAACGCTTGAATGGGGTTCAAGAGGTCGTGGGTTCAAATCCCGCCGGCCCGACCACTCTCCATCGGCACCGCGCCCTCATGCGCACAAACTGCCGACGCAACCCGGCATGCATCGCTCAGGATTTCGTCCAAAGGAGCGCCACGCAGCATTCCGATCGTAAACGCTGCGGTGAATGAATCGCCTGCGCCGACGGTGTCGCGCACGTCGGTCGGTATCCCCGGGTGTTCCAAAATCGCATCGGCAGTTACCAGCGTTGCGCCGTCCGCACCCCGGGTCATTACGACGGCATCGAGACCGAATTGGGCGCGCAACGTTTGCAGCGTTTCCGAAGTTTGTGAAAAATCCGGCACTCCGCAGGCCGCCGTGACGGTCGGTAATTCATCGTCGCTCAGTTTGAGAACGCTCGCGAGCGCGATGGAATTGCAGATCGTCGGATTGTCAAAAAACGGGCGGCGAAGATTGATGTCGAGGATTCGCGGAATGCCGCGCTCTTTCGCCATCGAGACAGCCCGGAGAATTGTCGCTCGTGATTCGGTGCCGCGCTGTCCAAGCGTGCCGAAATAGATTGCATCAGTTGCGGCGACTCGCGATTCAATTTTCCGTGTCCACGCGATGTGATCCCACGCGGAGTTCGGGTGGATATCGAAGGATGGCTTGCCACCTTTATCGAGTTCGACGCCGACGCTCCCTGTGGGTCTTGCGGTGACTGACTGAACGAGGGATGTGTCGATCTTGAAGCCCTTCAAAATTGCCAGCGCCTCCTGCCCGCGCGAGTCGTCGCCTATGGCGGTGAGTATGGAGACATCGCCGCCCAACAGCGCTGCGTGACACGCGAAGTTTGCAGGCGCGCCGCCGAAACGTGCCCCTGCCGGAAACAAATCCCAAAGCACTTCACCGCAGGCCAGAATCGAAAGAGCGGTGCGATCAGCGTGCATTGCGGATTTTGTCTAAAAGCACGGCCCCGAGGATTACAAAACCGAGCACGACCTTCTGGGTGTAGCTTTCCACGTTCATGAGGTTCATTCCATTCTGTATCACGGCGATGATGAATGCGCCGATGAGTGTCCCGAACATCTTTCCCTCCCCGCCGTTGATACTCGTTCCGCCGACGACGACAGCGGCGATGACGTAAAGCTCGTACATACTGCCGTAGGTCGCTGAGCCGCTCTTGAAAAGCGAAGCCTGCACAACTCCGCCAACTGCCGCGAGAAGGGCGCAGGTGACGTAGGCAAAGAGAATGACACGCCCCACGGGAACACCGGAGAGCCGGGCCGCTTCGCGGTTCCCGCCGACGGCGTAGATGTAGCGACCGAGTGTGGTGCGAGCCATGAGAATGTGCGCCGCTATGTAGAGCAGCACCATCAACACAACGGCATTTGGTAGGCCGAAGAGGTCGGCGCCGCGCCCCAGCCAGACGAATGAATCGGGGATCTGGTAGACGGATTGTCCTGCGGCGAGAATGTATGCGAGCCCGCTGCCCACGAGCATCATTGCGAGCGTGACGATGAACGGCGGCACGGCGAAACGGGTGATCATGATGCCGGAAAAGCCACCGACTGCTCCGCACGCGACGATCGCTATGAGGCACGCGCCAATCATTATGCCCGTGCCCGCACTGACTCCTCCTCCCAGATCGCGGATGATCCGGGTGGCGACGACTGCGGAAAATGCAATGAGGCTTCCTACGGAGAGATCGATGCCGCCGGTAATGATGACCATCGTCATGCCAATCGCGATGATCGCAATCACGGCGATTTGATTGGCGATGTTGAGCAAATTCTCGGACTTCAAAAACGTTGGCCATCGGTAGCTCTGCGGCGCAATCACCGAAGGCGATCCGAGCGATGGGAAGTCGGTTCCGATATTTTCGAAAACAGCCCAAGTCGAAGCGACGCGTGTGCAGGCAATAGCGTCTACTCTCTCGCCGGCGGTGCCGAGTTTAACGAGCGACTCGCGTGCGTCCTTCGGCTCGCCCTTCGCCACCGCAAGCACCTTGCCTCCTGCGCTCGCGAATTCCCGTGCGAGTGCATCCGCGAACTCCGGATCGCCGGACTGAGTGCTCGCGGCGACGACGATGCGCGCAGATTTTCCGTGCTTCGCATGAATCGCGGCTGTCACCTGTTGTGCGCCGGCTTCTCCGGACGGCCACTGTTCTTTGGTGGTGATGATGCTGAAAAAAGCGCACAGAAGCAGGAGCACAAACACCATTCCGTAGTCGGATAGAAAGCGGGGCATTTTCATGAAATCAAGCGACTGCGAGCTGCATGATTTGCTCTTGTGTTGCGGTTCTGGCGTTGGCGAGTTCACCGGTCACGCGGCCTTCGTGCATGACAATAATGCGGTCGGCCATGCCGAGCACTTCGGGCAGTTCGGAGCTGATCATCACAATAGCTTTCCCGGCGGCGGTGAGTTCGTTCATGAGCAGGTAGATTTCATACTTCGCACCGACATCGATGCCGCGTGTGGGTACATCGAAAATCAGGACGTCGCAGTATCGGGCAAGCAATATTGCGAGGACGACCTTTTGCTGATTGTCGCCCGAGAGCGTGCCTACGGCGGTTTCCTGCGTGGCGACTTTGATTTTCAGCAGATCGGCATACTTTGCGAACTCCTCACGTTCCCGCTTTTCTTGAACTAAGCCGAGTCGAGACAGCCATGAAAGATTCGGCAGCCCGAAATTCTCGCGAACGCTGTGGGCGAGGACGAGTCCCTGAAGTTTGCGGTCCTCGGTCAGCAGGCCGATTCCGGCAGCGATGGCGTCGCGCGGCTCGCGGATATCGAGCGGTTTTCCATCGAGGGAAATGGTTCCGCTATCGCGCTTATCAGCGCCGAAAACGAGGCGCACCGTTTCCGTGCGACCGGCGCCGACGAGGCCCGTGAGTGCGAGGATTTCGCCCCGCCGCACGCTGAATGACACGTCCTGCACGGCGCGGCCCCGCCGGAGTCCCGATATGGTCAGCCGCGCTTCCCCGATTTGGGAATTCCGGGCGGGAAATTCATCGGTCAGTTCTCTTCCAACCATCATTTCGATCATTGTGCGGCGGTTCAGTTCGGCAATGGGGCGCTCGCCGACATTTGCGCCGTCGCGCAGAATCGTCACGCGGTCGGCGATGGCAAAAATCTCATCGAGCCGGTGGCTGATATAGATGACCCCGATGCCCTGCCTCTTCAGATCGCGGATGATTTCGAACAGCTTTTCGACTTCGTGCTGTGTGAGCGCTGCGCTCGGTTCATCCATAACGATGATGCGCGCATTAAACGCGAGCGCTTTTGCGATTTCCACGAGTTGTTGCTGTGCGGTGGTGAGGCGCCCGCACGGCGTGTCGAGGTCCATGGCAATGCCGAGACGCTTGAACAAATCCGCAGCGCGCTTCCGCTCCTGCCGCTGCGCGATGAATCCGCCGCGCGCGATTTCCTGTCCGAGGAAAATGTTCTCCACGGCGTTCAGTCCCGGCACGAGATTGAACTCCTGGTAAATCACGGCGACGCCGGCATTCCGCGAGTCCTGCGGCGTTCGGAGTACTGTCGCGCGCCCGTTGATTGAGATCATGCCTTCGTCCGCTGGATGCGCGCCTCCGAGCACTTTCATGAGTGTGCTCTTTCCTGCGCCATTCTCGCCGAGCAGCGCCAGAACCTCGCCCGCACGCAACGACAGATTGACCCCGCGCAATGCTTTGACGCCCGGGAAGGACTTCACGATACCGCGCATTTCGATGAGCGGTGGCTCGGAGGTCATAGCCCCATCGCTTTCTCCAGAGCCGTACGCATCACCGCTGCATCGGGGTTGATGCCCGTCCAAAACTGCACGCCGACGATCCCTTGGTTCACGAGCATTCCCAATCCGTCGATGGCGTGGCAGCCGCGCGATGCGGAGTCGTCGAGGAAGCGAGTGCGGACCGGGCTGAACACTACGTCCGCGGTGACCATGCCGGGCTTTAATGAATCCAAGTCGAGCGCGAGCCGTGCTTCCGGCGCATAAAGGCCGATGGATGTACCGTTGATCACGATGTCGCTTCCCGCGGGCACAGTGTAGTCGCCTTTCCAGACAACGAGCTCGGCATCGAGTTGCAGCCTGTCGCGCAGCAGTCCGACGAGTTCTGCGCCCCGGGATTCGGAGCGGTTGACGACGATGATGCGCTTCGTGCCGGCGAGTCCAAGCTCCACGGCAATCGCCCGTGCTGCGCCGCCGGCTCCGAAAAGCACGACGGTTTTTCCCCGCGGATCAATGACGGTCTGAAGTGATTTCAGAAAGCCTTTGCCGTCAGTGTTTTCGCCTATGAATTTGTCGCCGCGCCGGACAACGCAGTTCACCGCTCCCATGACTGCGGCCGATTCGCCGAGGCCGTCGAGATGCGGAATGACGGTGACCTTGTGCGGCAGGCTGCAATTGAATCCGCGGAAGCCCATCGCCTTCGCCCCGCGCACGGCGGCACCGAGGTCTTCGGGCGTGACCTCCATGTTGATATAGCGCCAGTGCAGTCCGTGATGCGCAAAGGCGGCCTCGATCATCGCTACGGTCGGATTGCCCGCCGCGCCCTGCGACATGGAGCCTACGAGTTCGTGGAGAAAGTCCGCCATGTTACTTGAGAGCTGGGTCTTTCTCCGCATCGGCTTTGCGGTAAAGGCTTGTAGGAATCAGCATCTGCGGAGGCAGCGTCTCGCCCTTGGAATGCTTGATGAGCGCATTCACCATTTCGATTCCCATCTTCTCCGGGAACTGAATCGGGTCGGCGTAGATTTTGCCTTCCTTGATGGCCTGCTTGCCCTCGGGCTGTCCGTCGAAACCGATGATCAGCACGCTTGTCTTGCCTGATTTCTCCAGTGCTGCACGGGCTCCGAGTGCGGCCGGATCATTGATCGCAAAGATGCCGCGGATATCGGCGTTTGCTTGAAGCGCGTCCTCTGCTGCTTTGAATCCAATGTCCTTCGCTCCACCGCTCTCCAATTCCGCGACAATTTCGATTTTCGCACGACCGCTTGCGTTGTGCGCATCGATGACTTCGCGGAATCCTTTCACTCGGAGAATGCACGACTCGACTTGATTGAAGCCGAGCACCGCGATCTTGCCGCCCGCCTCGCCGAGCGCTTCGATCATGGCCTTTCCGGCCTCGCGACCGCCGCCGAGATTGTCGGTCGAAATTTGCGTCGCAATCTTCACACCGGGCTCATTGCAGGGAATGTCCACGGTGAACACCGGGATTCCGGCTGCGTTTGCCTCTTTGATTACTGTGACGATGCCTTTCGAGTCGCAAGGGCTGAGTACGATTGCGGCGACCTTCTTCACGATGAAGTCCTTCACCTGATTGCTCTGCTTGGCCACGTCTTTGTCGCCGCTGACCACGATGGTGTCGTAACCGTGCTTTTTGCCCTCGGCTGCGATGTTGTCACCGATGACTTTGAAGAAGGGATTGTCGAGCGTGAGCAGCGACACACCGATGGTGCCTTTGGACGGTTTCGCCGGTGCGCTGGAGTCTGTGGAGCTTTCGGTTTTCTTGTCGCAGCCCGTGAGAAACGCGAGTGCGCAGGCGAAGAGTGTGATGAGTTTTTGTTTCATGTTGGGTAAGATTTAGAGTTGGCCGGACTTGATAAATTCGTGGCGAACGGCGGCCGTTGCTGTCTTGCCGCTGGTGGACGTGAAGACGATCTCACCAGGCTTGAATTCCACGGTTCTCACGACATCGAATCCCTCCGGAATCCTCGCGACGCCCTGAATGTAATTTACGACCGTGGGTTTTTCGGCGCTGAGTTCCAGCGCGGTATCGACTCCCTCTTTTGTGAGAGCGTTTTCCTTTATTGAGGCAGCGAGCCCGTCGGCAAAAAACGCGGTGACGTCTTCGAGACCGAGGCAGTTGTTGCGGCCATTCCACGGGTGTCCGTGGCGTCCGTGATTCTCCATCCACAAGACGGTCGTCTTCAAAATCGCGGGGTCCTTCAGCGAAAACCACACGTATCCCGCTTCTGCGAAAGTCGCTGTGGTCCATGCGGGGCCGTTCGTCTTTTCCCACGGTTCGTTGGCGAGTTGCACGAGGTCGGCGTAGCCGTAGCGGCTTGGCAACTTCGTGAGGTCCGCGTCCGGCGCGTCTTTCCACGCGGCGGGAACTTTTGCCAAATCGTTCCACTTCGCGCCGGGAAGCAGTGCTTGATACTCGCGATTTTTCGGGTCGCTGAATAGAGACGGGCACGTCATGCCGAAGCGAATCGCACTCGTTGCGATTCGCACCGCGCCCTCCTTCTCCGGCATCGCGAGCGTCGCGTGGTGGCCGAGCGGAACGCGCCCGGCGAAGCCCTCGATCGTGTGCCGCGAATAGATCACGTTCTGTCCGTCCACGAGCGAGAGCTCTTTAGTCACGCGACCTTTGCGGACGTCTGTATCGATCGCCATCGTGAGTGTCGTCACGTCGCGGTCTCTCTTCGTTCCCACGACCTTCCACGGATCGGCGACGATTTCGCCGTGAGGCGGATGCTTCTCGCCATTCACCGCATCGGAGTTTCCGCCGAACGGCATGCAGAAGAAATCGCCGCGGAGGATATTCAAGACGGGAGCAGGCATTTTTGTCGGCTTTTCGTCCTGCCACGGGCTGATGTGGTAAGGCTGAACGGGCTTTCCGCTATCGCGGAAGAATGTCGCCGGAGCCATGTGGCCGCCTAGTTTTGTCACGGCGACCTCGACTTCCTTCGTGGAAAGAATCGCGCTCGGCTGCGAGTGCACGGTTTTGGTTTTCGTCGCGTCGGCTGCGGTCGCGACGGCGGCAGTGGCAAGCACGGCGACAGTCATTAGGTGTGTTATGGGCAGGTGCATGTTGAGGATGGAAAACGTCAGGCAATAATGCCGTGAACGACATTACCTGAAACATCTGTCAGGCGATAGTCACGCCCGGAGTAGCGGTATGTGAGCTTCTCGTGGTCGAGGCCCATGAGGTGCAGAATCGTTGCGTGCAAATCGTGAACGTGAACCCGATCCTCCACGGCCGTGCAGCCAAACTCATCCGTCGCTCCAAAGCTGAACCCCGCCTTCACGCCGCCGCCTGCCAGCCATGTCGTGTAGCCGTAGTGATTGTGGTCTCGCCCTTTCGCTCCCTCCGAAGTCGGCGCGCGGCCGAACTCTCCGCCCCACACAATCAGCGTATCCTCGAAAAGACCGCGCGCTTTGAGATCACGAATGAGCGCTGCAATTCCCTGATCGCAGGCTTTCGCGAGCTTCGCGTGACCACCCACGATATCGTCGTGCCCCGTGTCCCAAGCGATGTCATAGCCGTCGATCGAAAGCGAAAGCTGCACTACGCGCACGCCCTGTTCAACGAGCCGTCGCGCAAGCAGGCAGCCTTTTCCAAATTCGCTTTCGCCATAGAGATCGCGGGTCGCCTGCGTTTCCTTGCTGATGTCGAAAACCTCGGGCACCGAGAACTGCATCCGAAACGCCATCTCCATTGCCGCAATCCCTGCTTCGAGGCCTTGATCGCGCTCCATGCGGGCGAGTTGCGTTTGATTGAGCTGTGCAAGCAAGTCGATCTGCCGACGTTGCTCAGTGGTCGAGAGGCGTGAGTTCTTCAAGTCGCGCATCACTGCGTCCGGCTTCATCTCCGCAATGTTCACATAGCTGCCCGCGTAAGCGCCGGGGAGAAACGCGTTGCCCCAATTCGCGAGGGTGCAACGGGGCTGCGCGCGCGGCGACATCGCGATGAAGCCGGGCAGGTCCTGATTCTCCGTGCCCAGGCCGTAAACGAGCCACGACCCCATGCTCGGGCGATTTGGCTGAAGCGCCCCGACGTTCATCATCATCATCGCTCCCGCGTGCTCCGGAATGTCCGTATACATCGAGTGGATGAAACTGATGTCGTCCGCGCACTGAGCGACATGCGGAAAAATATCGCTCACCCATTTGCCTGTCTGTCCGTACTGCTTGAAGCCAAACGGCGAGGGCATCAGCCCGTTCTTTGTATTTCGCAGCGTCTTGCGATTGACCGCCTCGGGGCGCTCGCCTGCATGCTTTGCGAGCGATGGCTTGTAATCGAATGTGTCCACCTGCGAAGGACCGCCCGGCATGAAGAGCTGAATCACGCGCTTCGCCTTCGGCGCAAAATGGGGAGCTTTTGCGCCCAGCGGTGATGCTTCGGCGTGAGCCGGGTTCTGTCCGAGTAAACTCGCCAGCCCGATGCAGCCGATTCCGGAGCCGAGCCGGCTGAGGAAATCGCGCCGGGAAAGCTGGCGTGCGGATTCGCGGAATGCGGCTTCGTGTTGTTTGAATAGCATCGTTAAGGGCTCCGGTGGAAATGAAGTTCAGGGACTTGCAATAAGCGGGTTCGTTCTCCCGCGGTTCGCTTATCGAGCGCCGCCAGCGAAAACTGTTGCGGGCGCAAGCATGGAATTCGAAAGGGTATAGGAGTGTTCACGCTTTGCATTCTGTGCCCGTGTCGAATGCAGGCAAACTCCGGTCGCATCGCTGCGCAGATAGTTGTCATGACAAAAATGCGGGATGTAAAAGCGGGTGGTTCGGTCGCGGTTGCTCGCGATTTCATTGAATCTGCCTGAACTCGTGCGCGGACAGGAGAACCTGGGCGTAGGATTTCCATCGAGTCTGCGGATTCGGATCGTTTGCGGCACCGGCTAAAAATCCGACGCCGAGATTGATCTCATGCTCTTCGGCGGGGCGCGAATAAAGGAGCATGTAAGCCCGGCCAATACGGGCGCGATCGTCGCTCGCTTCACGCTGAAGCCGCTCCGCGAACGCTCTGGCGCGCTCGATCATGAACGCGCTGTTCATCATGAACAGATACTGCTGCGGGACGGTGCTTGTGCTGCGGGCCTCGCTCGTGGAACGCGGTGCGGGGAAGTCAAACAGCCGGAGAAACTCGTCAGACAAAAAGCGGTCGCCGTTTCGACTTACCGTTCCGTAAATCGTGCGTCGTCTGCTTTCCAGAATTCGTTCTGTCGGGGCACCTCCCGCCGTCAGGTCGAGTTCGCCCGTTACGAACAGTAAGCTGTCCCGCCACGATTCCACTTCGGAATTGCGAGGGTTCATTCGCCAGAGCAGGCGATTGTCGCCATCCGCGGCAAACGCCGAAGCATTGAAGCGGCTGCTCATTTGCCATGTGGCTGAGAGCAGGATGCTCCGGTGGAGTTTTTTGAGCGACCAACCTTGCTCCATGAATGTAGCTGCGATCCAATCGAGCAACTCCGGGTGGGTGGGCTTCTCGCCGATCGCCCCGAAGTTGCTTGGAGTCCGAGCGAGTGCCTGACCGAAGTGATGTTTCCACACCCGGTTCACGATGACGCGGGCGGTCAGCGGATTAGTCGGGTCGGCGACGGCATCGGCAAGTTGACGGCGCCCGCTTCCCGCGGTGAAAAGCGGCGGATTCTCGCCGGCGACGATCTGCAGGAAGCGCCGCGGCGCGTTCTCGCCGGGCTTTCGCAAATCGCCGCGAATCGCAACGGGCATGTCTTTATTCCCGCTTTCGGCAAGTCCGTGTGCACGTGGAATTGCGGGCGGGACGGCTTTGCGAAGACGCTCGAGTTCGGCTTTAAGTCCGGTGGTCTCGAGCTTCTCTTTCTCGGCGGCTTTCAGCTTCTTCTCCTGTTCCCGAACAGCGTTTTGCGCGGCTTCAAACGCAGCAATAACCTCCGGTGCAGCGAGCGGGATGTCTTTGGTGTCGGTGTTATTAAATACCCCTGCGATGGAGTAGTAGTCGCGCGTCGGGATGGGGTCGAATTTGTGATCGTGACACCGGGCGCATGCGACGGTGAGACCAAGGAAGGCGCGGGAGAATGTATCCACCCGATCTGCGAGCGTCTCGGCTCGCGCTTGGGCAGTGGCTTCGGGATCGCCGCCGTCGCCAACATACGTCGGGCCCACGGCGAAGAAGCCGGTCGCAATCCGCAATTCGGGCTCATCCGCGAACAGGTCGCCGGCAATCTGTGCGCGCACGAATTGATCGTAGGACATGTCTCGATTCAGCGCGGAAACCACCCAGTCCCGGTAACGCCAGGCCTCCGGCAATGCCGCGGGGTCCAGCGCGCCACCCAGACCATCGCTGTAGCGGGCGACATCCAGCCAGTGACGCCCCCAACGCTCTCCATATTGCGGAGACGCGAGCAGCGCATCGACAATTTTTGCGAAGGCTTCGGGTGATGCGTCGTTTAGGAACGCTTCCACTTGCTCCGGTGACGGTGGAAGGCCGGTAAGGTCGAGAAACGCCCGGCGGATGAGGACAGTCTTCGTTGCTGGCGGCGATGGTTTCAGTCCGGCCGCTTCGAGTTTCGCGAGCACGAATGCGTCCACGGGATGCTTCACCCATGCGTTGTCGGATACAGACGGAATCGAGGGTTTTTCCACTTTGCGAAACGCCCAATGCTCGGTGCGCCACTTTGCAAAGCCGTATCCTTTTTTCGCCTCCGGCGAAGACGTGCCGGCATTCTCGGGCCAGGGCAGACCCATTTTTACCCACGCTTCGATATCCGCAATCTGCGCATCAGTAAGGCGCTTCTTCGGCGGCATCGCGGTGTCCTCGTCCTTGTATCGAATCGCTTTGATGATGAGGCTCTCATCGGGTTTTCCGGGCACGACGGAAGGGCCGCTGTCACCGCCTTTCAAAACCGCCGCCCGTGAGTCGAGTCGCAATTCGCCCTTCAGCGCCTTTGCTTCCGCGCTGTGGCACTGGTGGCAATCGTTGGAAAGCACAGGGCGGATTTTGTTTTCGAAGAACTCCGCCTGTTCCGAACTCACCGGCTCCCCGAATGCCGCGAGGCCGAGGCATCCCGCCGCGAACATCCGCGCCGGAGCCGGCGAGGTTTTTCGCATCAAGTGCTGGAAGGCTGTCATATGTGCGAGGTATCCGAAATTCCGCGCGAAACTTAGCGATTGGAGGGAAACTTCGCGGGGAAGTTGACATTACCAATTCTGGAGCTGTCAATGCGGCCGAATCATGGCCAAAATCCAGCCGCGTCACCAATCGATCCAAAGGGAGCTCCTCGGAGAAATCCTAGCGGGCAAATACGATACAACGCAGCGTCTTCCCAGCGAGGCGAAACTCGTGAAGCGGTTTGGTGTATCGAGACCCACCGTCGCGCGGGCTTTGCTGGATTTGCAAAATCAGGGGATTGTTGAGCGCCGCGTCGGCTCCGGGACTTATCTTGCGAAGGAAAAGAAGCCCGCGCAGGGCTTGCGTCATCTGGGGTTCATCGTTCCGGGACTTGGGAAGATAGAGATATTCGATGTCATCTGCGGTGAACTCGCCAGCCTCGCGCGAGTGCATGACTTGGGCATGCATTGGGGAGGCAGCGCGGGTCCGCGTGTTGATTCCGCGATGAGCATTGCGGAGGCCGAGGAGCTTTGTTCGCGCTACATTGCGACCGGAGTGAGCGGCGTTTTTTTTGCGCCCTTTGAACACACAGCGGACAACGAGGCTGCAAACCGGCGAATCACCGAGCGGCTCAGTCACGCCGGAATCCCCGTCGTTTTGCTCGATCGCGATATCTGCGCATTTCCGCACCGCAGCGGATTCGATCTTGTGGGAATCGACAACTTCGCGGGCGGGTACGCGCTTGCGGAGCATTTGATCAAGCTCGGCGCCCGTCACTTCGCATTTGTAGCGAGGCCCTTTTCTGCGACGACCGCCGAGGCGCGGAAAGCCGGAGCTATCGCTGCGATGCTCGCGCACGGAGTCGATATCCCGCAGAAATTTCTGCACGCAGGCGATCCGGGCGACCTGAAGTTTGCGCGTCATCTCAGTGCGGGTCGCACCCACGATGCAATCATCTGTGTGAACGATCACACGGCGGCGCAACTCCTGCAGAGTCTCACACGACTCGGTGTGAAAGTGCCGCAGCATCTGCGCGTTGTGGGCTTTGACGACGTGCGCTTTGCAACCCTGCTTTCGGTCCCGCTCACCACGATTCAGCAGCCATGCCGCGAAATCGCGCTGACTGCCTTCAACGCCATGCGTGAGCGCATCGCATCGCCCGCGTTGCCCGTTCGGAACATCCTGCTTACACCGGGCCTCGTTGTCCGCGAGAGTTGCGGCGCGTATTTGAAGCGATGAGCATTCCAGCCGGGCAATTCACCTTCGCGTATCGAATGAAGTACCGCCGCCGAACCAGTTGTTCCGAACGATGAACCGCACCGCGTCAAATCTCCCAGACACTGCTTTCTTCATCCTCGGTCCGACCGCTGTGGGAAAAAGCGAGCTCGCCGTGCAACTGGCCGAGGCCGTCGGTGGGGAGATCGTCGGCGCGGATGCTTATCAGATTTACTCCAGGCTGGATATTCTCAGCGCGAAGCCGGACAAGGCGATGCTCGCCAGAGTCCCGCATCATTTGGTCGGCGAAATCCCGCTGGCGCAGCCATTCGACGTCGCCACGTTTCGTTCAATGGCACTCGCGCGAATCCGCGAAATCGCCGACCGGGGGAATGTTCCGATCATCTGCGGTGGCGCCGGTCTTTACGTGCGGGCACTCACTCATGGCATTGCCGAAGGACTTCCCCAAGCTGACTCCGCACTGCGGGCGCGGCTGGAAAATGAACCGCTCTCGACTCTGGTCGGGCGTCTCCGTGAACTCGACCCCGCGGCGACCGTGGATGAGAACAATCGCCGTCGTGTCGTACGCGCACTCGAGGTGTGCATGCTTACTGGGCGTCCGTTTTCCAGCTTCCGCGACGAATGGAATGATGCGCCGCCTGTTCGCGGAGTCATAGTTTCCCGGCCTCGCGAGGACCTTCAACGCCGCATCGAGTTGCGGACGGAGGCAATGTTTGCGGCTGGCGTCGTGGCCGAAGTTGCGAATTCCGGCCCTATCGGGCCGACTGCTGAGCAGATGCTCGGCTTGCGTGAGATTCGGGCACACATCGCCGGCGATCTTTCGCTTCAGGCCTGCAAGGCTGCCATCACACTCGCGACGCGGCAGTATGCGAAGCGGCAGATGACTTGGTTTCGTCGCGAGCGCGGCTATGTCTGGATGGACCTCGTTAGCGAGGCCGACCCGCTCCGTCGGCTCAAGCTGATGGCCACCGTTATTTCATAGGGGACGCAGATTTTTGAAAAATCAGCTTGCGGGATAATCCACGAGTGGTTTGATTCGCGTCCCGCTTTTCCGGGGAGAATTCCGAGATAGCTCAATGGTAGAGCAATCGGCTGTTAACCGATCGGTTGGAGGTTCGAGCCCGACTCTCGGAGCCATTTTTCGCATCACGCGAAAGGACTCGTCGATTTCCCGGTGGGACGTCAGACTGGATTTATGAAAACGGTTGTCGTTCTCGGAGCATCTCCAAAGGAAGACCGCTACGCTTTTAAGGCGTTGGAGCGATTGAAGCAGCATGGATTCAAGGCTGTGCCGGTGAACCCGGCGTTCTCCGAAATACTGGGGGAGAAACGTTACCCGGCAATTGGCGACGTGCCGAAACCGGTGGATACAGTGACCGTCTATCTCGGTCCGCAGCGGTCCACTCCGCTCATCGATGAAATCATCACCGCAAGGCCGGGCCGGATTATTCTCAATCCTGGCGCTGAGAATCCGGCCTTGGAGAAAGCGGCTCGTGATGCGGGAATTCAAGTCGTGAATGCGTGCACGCTGGTCATGCTGGCGGCCGGGACATTTTGAAGCGATGAAGCGAATGCTTCTAACGACGCGACGGTTCCGAAGTTTCCATGGCGCGCGATTTTGATCGCCGGCCTTAGCGAATGAACATCGAACACGCCATCCACCAGGCACTCACCCGCCGCACCTTTATAAAGCAAAGCACCACGGGCCTCGGCGCGATGGCGCTGGCTTCGCTGATGAATCCCAGCCTTTTTGGCATGCAGCCGGGCGATGGTCCTGCGGTGCCTGGAGCGCTGAAGCGGCTCCATTTTGCTCCGAAGGCCAAGCGGATCATCTATCTGTTCATGTCGGGTGCGCCGTCGCATCTCGACCTTTTCGATCCGAAGCAAAAGCTCATCGAGATGACCGGCAAGGATTTGCCGGAGAGCGTGCGCAACGGCCAGCGCATCACGACGATGACGAGCGGTCAGAAGAATCTGCTGTGCGTAGGATCTCCGTTTAAATTTGAGAAGTACGGCAAGGCGCAGATGGACATTTCCGAGCTGCTGCCTCACCTGACGAAGGTTGTGGATGATTGCACGTTCGTGCGTTCGGTGCACACCGACCCAATCAATCACGACCCTGCGGTGACGTTCTTCGCGAGCGGGCATCAGCAGCCGGGCCGTCCGGTGATGGGCGCATGGCTCGCTTATGGTTTGGGGAGCGACAACCGCGACCTGCCGTCTTTCGTTGTGCTGACGAGTGGTGGAGGCGGGCAGACGTTGCAGGCGCGTTACTGGGGCAGCGGTTTCCTTCCTGCGCAATATGGGGGAGTGCAGTTCCGAAACGCGGGCGATCCGGTGCTTTACGTATCGAACCCGAAGGGAATCAGCGGGGATACACGGCGCCAGTTGCTCGACGCGACAAACGAGTTGAACCGCGTGGCGCTGGGTGAACTTGGCGACCCTGCGATTTCAGCGCAGATCGCAAATTATGAACTGGCGTTTCGAATGCAGACAAGCGTGCCGGAACTGACCGATCTGTCGAAGGAACCGAAGGAAGTCTTGGAACTCTACGGTGCCGAGCCCGGCAAACCGAGTTTCTCAAACAACTGTCTGCTGGCGCGTCGGCTGGCGGAGCGTGGGGTGCGGTTCATTCAATTGTGTCATCGCGATTGGGATCATCATGGCGGACTGCCCGGAGGGCTCCGGCAGAAGTGCAAGGAAACGGATCAAGGCGCGGCGGCGCTGGTCGCGGATCTAAAACAGCGTGGTCTTCTTGATGAAACGCTGGTCGTTTGGGGCGGCGAATTCGGCCGGACGGCGTACAGTCAGGGCAGCATTGCGAAGGATAACTTTGGAAGGGACCACCATCCGCGTTGCTTCACTATGTGGATGGCCGGCGGCGGAATCCAGAAGGGGATGGTTTACGGGGAAACGGACGATTTCGGCTACAATATTGTCCGGGATCCGGTCCACGTTCACGATTTGCATGCCACGCTTCTGCACGCGATGGGGGTGGATCATAAACGGCTCACGTTCCGCCATGAAGGCCGCGATTACCGCCTGACGGATGTGCACGGAAACGTAGTGAAACCCTTGCTGGCATAGCGTTGCCCGGGGCGGTCTCCGAACTTCGTGCGGCAGCGTTTTGGCGAGCTTGTGAAAAATTTCACAAAGAGGACTTGCCATGCTTTCCGGTGTCCGTTTTAGTTCGTAGAGTGTGTAAAGCAGTGGCCATTTCTACTCTAGCAGCAGCCGTTTTTGCGGCCGGTTTTTCCGGTTGTGAGAAGCGGATTGAGGCCGCAAACATCGACACGGTCAATCGGATGCAGGAAGCCGCAGCGAAGAGCGCGCGCGGTCTTACTCCGAAGGAAGTGGAGAGCGTGCTCGGGGAGCCCGACAAAGTGGAAAAGTTCACGCTCACGCGCCCCGCGGTGAAGGAGCTTGCAGGGCAGCGGATGACTTACACGCAACCCGGGCAACCGCCGATTACGCTTCATTTTGTGGAAGGGCAGCTCGTTCGCGACGTGCCCCATTTTGGAGCGAAGGAGCCCGCCAACCCGGACGAGGCGAAAGCGCCGAATACCGGAGCGAAAATGCCTGAGAAAAAGAACTGAGTTTTATGGAAATTCCCGCCGATTTGCTGGCCAAGATTGATGAAGCGATTTCGCACTATCCGGTGTCGAAACGTTCGGCCTCGCTTCCATTGCTCCATCTTTGGCAGGAGCATTTCGGTTTCATCTCGGATGACGCCATCCGCTGGATCGCGGCGAAGCTGGAGTTGCAGCCGATCAACGTTCTGGAACTCGTGACGTTCTATCCGATGTTCCGACGTCAGCCTGCTGGCGCGACGCATATCCGCATCTGCCGCACGCTTTCGTGCTCGCTCGCAGGTGCATACGAGCTTCGTGAAAAGGTGGCGAAGGCTGCGGGGATTGATTTGGAGGCATTCCTCGAAGGGCAGAAAAAGACGCTCGACCACGGCCATCCGCACAATCCGGGGCATGGAAATCCGATTGCGGTTTCGCCGGACGGGAAATTCTCGATGGAGTTTGTGGAATGCCTCGCTTCGTGCGGCAGCGCGCCGGTCGCGATGGTGAATGACAATTTCAAGGAGAACATCTCGCTCGAGAAAGCAGCCGAGTTGCTCGGAGTGACTCAATCGGACGCGACGCTCCCGAAAGTGCGACCGCCGCATCCGCGTGAGAAACGCATCGTATTCAAGAACATCGACGTCGCCGGTTACACGCCGGACATCGAGTGCTACCTGAAGCACGGCGGTTACGCGGAGCTGAAAAAGGCGCTCGCGATGAAGCAGGACGACATCGTGAGCGAAGTGAAAACCTCCGGCTTGCGCGGTCGTGGTGGCGCGGGATTTCCTTGCGGCGTGAAGTGGAGCTTCATCAAGCGCGGGGGCCCGAAGCCGACGTATCTGATTTGCAACGCCGACGAGTCGGAGCCTGGTACGTTTAAGGACCGCTACATCATCCATCAGGATCCGCATCAGCTCATCGAAGGCATGGTCATCTCGTGCTTCGCGGTTGGGGCGAATCTGGCGTATATCTACATTCGCGGTGAGTTTCCAGAGGGCGCGAAGATCCTTGAGAAGGCGCTCGCCGAGGCGCGGAGCCGTGGTTTCCTCGGCAAAAATATTCTCGGCACCGGGTTCGATTGCGAAATTTACGTTCATCGCGGCGCAGGCGCATACATCTGCGGCGAAGAGACGGGCCTCATCGAATCACTCGAAGGCAAGCGCGCATATCCGCGAATCAAGCCGCCTTATTTCCCCGCCGTGCTCGGCCTCTACCAGTGCCCGACCATAGTCAACAACGTCGAGACGCTGTGTGATGTGAAGCACATCATCGCGATGGGTGGGGCGGAATACGCGAAGCTCGGAAAGCCGAACAACACTGGCACGCGCATCGTGTGCGTGAGCGGCGACGTTCAGAAGCCGGGATATTACGAAATCGAGGTCGGAAGCATGACTTTCGGAGAGCTGCTGAACGACATTTGCGGTGGACCGAAGGCCGGTCGGAAGTTCAAGGCGGTCATCCCCGGCGGT
>SXGQ01023107.1_pt1 | contig 17157 bp, 16 predicted proteins | sample 3178371 | NCBI WGS metagenome assembly SXGQ01 (sample SAMN11356859, study PRJNA531348) | freshwater metagenome | isolation source: freshwater sample F1-20 | place: China: Fuxian Lake, Yuxi | collected 2017-12-25 | reverse complement strand
CCGTCGGCCCATTCGTAAACCGTTATTGGCAGTGATCATTGGGCTGTTCATGCACCTAGTTTTTGACGGCGCTTTTGCCAACACCAGCATGTTCTGGTGGCCTTTGGGTGGGTTCGCAACCTATGAGCAGGCATTGCCCTCTATCGATCGGGGCTGGATCAACATTGGCCTCGAGTTAGTGGGCATCGGTCTCATCGCCTGGGTTCGGTCGCAGATTGGCCAGACTGGCAAGAAAATCCAGCAAACCCAATAAACATAGGGGTGTGACGTCTGTCGAGGGATATCATTTCCCAATTTTCGGCTCAAAGGTTAAGTAAAATTTATTAACCACCGAAAGTGAGTTTGTATTCCGTCTCGTTTACGTCTGATCGTTGCCCCAGTCTTCATTGTTGCCGCCCTTGGCTTGGGCTCAGCCACCCTGGAGCGGGCTATTCCACCGACTGGAATGCCTTCTCTCGGGCTCAGAACGTTGGTCGATCCAGCCCCAGTCGCTCCATCCTGGTCGAAATGCCCACAGTGGTTCGACACGGCCACTCGGTTTTGGCCGGCTAACCAGTGGCCCATCATCGATCACATTTTGCACCGCGAATCGCGATGTCTTATCGAGGCCTACAACCCAAAGGACACCAACGGCAAGCCCTCGTATTCGCTGTTCCAGGTGAATGCTTTTTGGTGTAGCCCAGTGGAGTACTACGCCGGAGGCTTTTTGCAAGAGAAGCGAATACTTTCTCACTGTGACGACTTGTTCGACGTCGAGAAGCACTTTGCAGCCGCCCGAGCAATTTACGTTGAGGGGCTTACACGCCATGGATACGGCTGGCGCTCGTGGGGCTTGCGGCCCACTTTCAAACCCGAAACAATTTTGTAAAAGTGACGGTGAGTTGGCCTATAAGCGGGGTTCTGTAGTCGTCGCAATTTCTCGCGCCAACCGATGACCATCCCTCTGTGCAACCTACCCGAGAGTTGCTGGCTACGAATAGCCAACGAGCGGACAGCTCATGCTCTCTGCATGGTCTTGCTTCGAATGGGGATACCAAGCCGCACAAGTTGCCTCATGCGCTGGTGCGCTCTTACCGCACCGTTTCAGCCTTGCCTGTGACGGAGGCTTTGCAGCCACTGCCCATCGGCGGTTTGTTCTCTGTTGCACCACACGTCAGGTCGCCCCAACCTGGCTCTCGCCAGCATTCTGTCCTGTGAAGCCCCGACTTTCCTCAATGAATTAGTGCAAGCACTTACTCACCGCGGTCACCCGGCCTACTCACCGTCGAGATCAGTGTACGGGGGTCAGCAGGTGACGTTGTCGTAGATCAAGCCGTTGAGGCTTGGTGTTTCCATGGTGAGGGAGGGCTTGACGCCATCTTCATTTGCCTTGCCTAAAGAAACTTGAATGCTGGAAAGCCCACCGAATGCACTCGGTACGGAGGCAACGTTGGCCTTGCCAGTTGCGTCGTTAACCGTTGGGCCTACAGACGCGTATCCAGGGTTGAGCACCTGTGCCAAGACGACTGCGTGTCGCGCCTCGTCATGTGCAATGCGCATTGCATCGCCGCGCAACTTGGGGCTAGTTAATGAACCAACAACACCCTGATACGTCTGGGTGGCAAGGTTCTCGAGCGCGTGTGCAAGTGCCACAACGTCACGGCTTGTGTCTTCGTTGTCTTCAGTTGTAATTAGCTTTAGTGCTGGCTGAATATATAAACGATTAATACGCTCGTTTGCGCATTCGTGTGCTTTGCCACCGAGTGAAACGACAAGCGAATTGATCGCTGTGGCGTGAGCCATGTGGTCGTCACGGAATCGCTTCGCAGCATCAGACAATTTTGCAAAATCGCCAGTAAGTAGACCGTCTTCAATCACCATGTTGTAAGTGTCAATAGCGTTGTACTCGAGTGAGGCCGCGGTACGAAGCAACACGATGTCGGTGATGTCTCCGCTGTTTGCAGGTTGAAGTTCTGGCACCGAACCGGCACTAGCGATGTTGTCGCTTCCCTGGACGCCGCCTTGTTTACCACAAGCTGCGAGGAATGCTGTGCCGCCAATAGAGAGAGCGCTGATGCGAAGGAGTTCGCGACGCGAGAGATGTTCGAAGTTGCTCATGGTGCCACCGTCGTTTCAGACGTTGCTGGTGCGGTAGAAGCAGGAGCAATCGAAGTCGCAGGGTTGTCAAGTGCGCTTGAAAGAGACAGCGTCGGAAGCGTGCCGAATACGGCCGCATGCCGGGCTTCGGCGGTAATGATGGATGCAACGAGTTGCGCACCATCGATTCCCTCTAGTTTGCCGAGAATGTCAATGTGAGTCTGTGCGAGGGTGTTTTCCAGGGCCTGCAATGTTGCATAAATGTTTTGCATGGTGGCGAGTTGGCCAACATACGTTTGATAGATCGATTCGTTGCGACTGTTGGTTGCATACTTTCCCAACAGTCCGTTGAGCGCTTGGGCATAAGCCTTGTGGTGCTCGGTAAACAGGACCAACATTGCTGCCTCGTCGCCCGTGAACTTGGATGACGAAACGACTCTTGCGTACAGGTCGTGCACAGCAATTTCGGCTTCCTGGGCAAACGCAAGCAACTGCCTGTCGTTGTTCGTTGGCTGTTTTGGCGGCGCGCTACGCAGGACGCGTGGCTTTGCGATGGGCACGATGTAGTTCCTTTCCGAAGGTTCAACAAGTATTGCCGAAACGGGGCGTTCTTAATCTAGAAGTCAAGACCCGATAACTCGGGTATCCAACCGCCGGCGCGAGAGAGTGCGCTGGCCCATTGATCTCTATTAAGAACCGCATTCGGGGCCACCTGTTGCGCCGGTTTCCACGTGGAAACCGCGTCTGGCAGGGTTTTCCACGTGCCTACGGCAACGCCTGCCAAAAATGCTGCACCCAACGTGGTTGCCTCGGTGACGGGAGACACTTCAACCATTCTCTGAGTTGCATTGGCAAGGGCCTGGACGAAGGTGGAGTTCTTGCTCATGCCGCCGTCGATACGAATGCGGTCGATCGTGAGCCCCGAGTCGGACTGTGATGCGTCCACCATGTCTGCACCGCGATGAGCAATGCCTTCAAGTACTGCTCGAACAATGTGCGCGCGGCTAGTTCCCCGCGTAATGCCAAGCAGTGTTCCGCGAGCGCCGTAATCCCATTTGGGTGTACCGAGGCCGAGAAGTGCCGGCACGTAGACCACGCCATCGGAGGTTTCTACTTGCGACGCAACTTCGTGGCTGTGTTCTGGCGAATTGATCAGTTGCATGTCGTTGCACAACCAGTCGATGTTCGTTCCCGCAGACAACATGATTGCTTCGTTGCCCCAATGGATTCCGTGAGCGTCGCTATAAGCGACGATTGGAAACGTTCCGCCCTTCAGGCGGTTCGCAGATGTCGGCGCTGTCGACCCGGTGAATGTGTCGAGCATGCCTCCTGTGCCAAACGTGATCTTTGTTTTCCCGGCAGTAATACAGCCTTGGCCAATAAGTGAACCTTGCTGATCACCAACCAATGCAGCAATTGGGGGAGCACCGCGTAGAGCGTTCGCAGCACCAATCACACCAGATGAATGAACAATGTTTGGCATCATTGCAATATCCACACTCATGATGTCGAGCGCGCGACTCGACCATTTGTGCGAATTCGCGTCGTACAGGCCAGTTACTGCAGCGTTGGAATGATCGGTGACATGCAATTCGCCGTTAGATAAAACATATGCAACCCAGGTGTCCACAGTTCCAAAGCAGATGTTTGTGCTGTACGAATAATTCCTGATCATCCACGATGCTTTGGTCGCTGTTTGGTTTGGAGCAAGTAGCAAATTGTGTTCGCTGCGTGCCATGATGCATTCCATAACCGTTCGTAAATCCTGCCAACCCAATGCTGGGCCGCAAGGTATGCCGGTGGCTCTATCCCACATGATGGTGCTCGCTCGCTGGTTGGTGATGCCAACAGCGCTCACAGACCCCGACGCATTAAGTGCCGCAGTAGACACACGTAATACGGCATCGCGCATCAGTTGTGCATCAAACTCCACTAAACCGGGCGCAGGGGATTGTGGAGCGAATGCCTCGTAACGAAGGTGTTCTATCGCGCCAGTGTCGCGCACTACCGATGCACGTAAGCCACTTGTGCCCACATCGATGACAAGAATGCTCATGGCCAGTTTGCGCCTGCGCGCATAGTGGAAAGACCAAGCTTGCCAGGGTTGAAAATGTCTGTTGGGTCAAGCGTGTTCTTGATTGCTTGCAGCACTTGTAGCGACTTTCCGAGTGATTCGCTCATGAAACGAGCGCGATTGATTCCAACACCGTGGTGATGCGAAACATTTGATCCGGATGCGATGGCTGCCCGTTGGCCGGCGTTCCAGAGCGCAATGTACGCGCTGTCAATGTCGTCTGTCTTGTCGCCGGCGAAAGTGAAGTACAGGCACGCGCCGTCTAGGTAGCTGTGCGAGAGGTGACATGTTGCTGCACGAGCACCCTCAACACCGAGAAATGCGGCGCGAACATCATTGAAAATGTCGACCAACTTTGACCAAGGCGCTGCAACTTCCATCGTGTCCACGATGTAGCCCTTCGAAGTCAGTGCCTGTAGTCCGCTGGTGTCATTTCGGTGGTGCAGCCACTTTTCCACCAACTCCACGTTGCCCGTTACTGCGCCGTGATTGCGTGCCGATTCGTCGACGATAGACATTGTTGCGTCAACGAGGCGTTGATCACCTTCATCAAGCACAAGAAGTGTGCACTGGTTCCCGTCTGTGCCGTGGCTGCGTTTGCTTTCGCTTTCGTCGTACAATCGAAGAACCGCAGGTGTTGCTTCTTTACGCACCGCATCTCGGCATGCTGCAATGCCATCCGCAAATGTTGGGAACAGATATGCGGCACGTTTTTCATATGTTGCCTTCGGGTGTGCACGAAGCCAAACGCGTGTAACTACACCAAGGGTTCCCTCACTGCCAACGAAGAGGTGGGTGATGTCGCTTCCAGTGGCTGCGGCTGGCGCACCACCAGTTCGAATGACAGAGCCATCGGCCAGCACAACTTCTAGTGCTACAACCATGTCTTCAATTTTTCCGTAGCGGGTAGAAAATTGGCCGGCTCCGCGACAGGCAACCCAACCGCCAACAGTTGCAATATCAAACGACTGCGGGAAATGCCCAACGGTGATTCCGTGCTTGGATTGAAGCTCCTCCTCCATGTCTGGGCCGAATGTTCCTGGAAGCACTTCGACAATTCCGGACACCTGGTCAACCGACACGACGCCAGCAAGTTGTGTGGTGTCGAGCACGACTCCGCCAAACATCGGCACTGCGCTTCCACAAACCCCGCTACGCCCACCGCTTGTGGTGAGTGCGATGTTGTGTTGACGACAAATATTGACAATGGCCACCACTTCATCCGTGTTTTTTGGGCGGCAAACGGCATGCGGTTTGCGTGGTGTTTTGCCGGCCAGTGCCCAATGCATGGCGAGTGGCCACCAGTCGCGGCCATGTTCGGCGCGGTCGGCATCATCCATCGATGTTGAGCAGACTTTTTTCAGTTGTTCAATTACTGCAATATCAATAGTTGGCCCTCCTGCAAACTGCTCGCCAACGGTGTCCGGCGAAATACTGAATGCAATGGGTGGTGTTGGTTCGGTCATGATCAGTCAGTTCGTTTGGGAGGCTAAATATTCGGCTTCGCTTACTTCGCCCGCAGCTGCTTCTTTGGCACACGAATCAACATAGTTTGCTACTTGACGTTCAACTTCTGCATCATCCCACTGCAATTCGGTTGCCATGAGTTTGGCTACGGCGCGAGCACTTGCAAGTGATGCGGGCCGATTAATGATGCGGGCTCGGGTTCTGCGAGAGAGTATGTCGTCGAGAGTTCGCGCCATTTCGAAACGAACGGCGAAAATTGCCTCAGCACGCAAATAAGGAAGCCCAACGATTAATGGTTCTGCCATAGATGCATCATTTGCAATCAATTGTTGGATGATTTGCACCTCGCTACCGAAGCGTTGATGCAGGTGCAGGGCGTTAATGCTCAAATTTTTGCTCGGCGAACCGCTTGCGCCGACGAGCCGCAGGCGCTTCGTTTTGCAGGCTGCCTTTTTGCCAACTTGCTTCAACACTTCATCAACCGTGTGTTCCGCCATTTTTCGATATGTGGTGAGTTTGCCACCAGCGATGGAAATAACACCTGTTGTCGACACGCGCACCTGGTGCTTACGAGAGAGGTCAGCAGTTTTTCCAGTGGCAGTAGTGCCGTCTTCGTTGCGTACCAACGGCCGCAAACCAGACCACACCGCGGTTACGTCGTCGGCAGTGATCTTGCCAATCACAGACTGATTAAGTGCCTCTAAAACATATTCAATGTCTTCGTGGCTCGATTGCGATTCGTCTACGCCGCCAGCAAAATCGGTATCTGTAGTGCCCACGTAGGTGTATTGATACGTGCCGTCACCATTACTTACATAAGGAACGACGAAGAGGCTGCGCTTGTCGCGTCGCACCGGAATAACCACTGCAATGTCATTACGGACCATCTTCCATGGAACGGTGATGTGTATGCCCTTTGCTGGTCGGATGCTGTGCGGATTAGTGCCCTCGTCGGCTTTACGAATGTTGTCTGCCCACACGCCGGCTGCATTCACTACGCATCGCGCCGAAATTGAAAACTCTTCGTTTTCTGCCGTTCGAACCATCGCGCCGTTGGCGCGACCATTCGCGTCGTGCGTAATCTTTTGCACTGAGCAATAATTGGCCAACGTGGCACCATGCTTGGCGGCGGTACGCGCAATTGCAACGCACAGCCTTGAGTCGTCGGCGGCGGCGTCGAAATATAGGTACGCACCAGCCAGTTTCTCTTTGTTCATGGTTGGCATATGTGCGAATGCCTCGTTGGATTTCAAACGACGATGCAGTTTGCCAATACGCCATCCACCTGTGAGGTCGTACATCCACAGAGCGCTTCCAAGTGCTCTGGCAATTTTCTTCGAGATCACTCCATCGCGAGTCAAAATTGGGATCATGAAGGGGAGGACGTTCACAAGATGTGGTGCGTTTCGAACCAGGCGTTGGCGCTCGTGAAGTGCCTCGTAGACAAGGCCGATTTCGCCTTGTTGCAGATAGCGCAGGCCACCGTGAATGAGCTTGCTGCTTTTCGAAGAAGTGCCTGAGGAGAAGTCATCTTTTTCAACAAGGCCCACACTGAGCCCGCGCGAAGCGGCATCAAGTGCAACACCCAAGCCCGTGATACCACCGCCAACAACAAGCACGTCAAATTGTTCGTTTCGTAGCCGAGCTAGGTTGCTATCGCGCACGAAATCCATCACCCAAGCCTAAACGGATACGCAGAAACCCAAGTCATTGGGCGGCGATATTGTCCCATTCGACCGAATAGATCTGGTTTCACGGCACCGAGACATACCTATCTCGCTATTCCGCATGACGCTCCGCAGATTTCAGTCTTCTCGCATTTCGCGAGGTTGTAGTGGCTCGCTACGTTGCTAATTCTGCCAGCAAAACCGAGTGACAAAGGATCATTGTTGCGCGGTTTAACGTCTTGCTCAATAATTTAAGTAAAAATGACCCAAATACGAATGATTAGAGTCTGATAGACCTCTAGTGAAGCGAAGTAAAGAATGACGACAATTTATGATCCTCATCACCCGCTCTACCTTGATGAGGCTGACACTCGAAAGGAACTGGAGCGCGTCTATGACCTGTGTCAGCAATGTCGACGATGTATCGAGTTTTGTCCTTCGTTTCCAACACTGTTTGATTACATTGATCAACATTCCAGCCAAGACTCGGGGTTGATGACACCTGCACAACAGGACCATGTCGCCGACGGATGCTTTCAGTGCAAGCTTTGTTACATAAATTGTCCCTACGTCCCGAGCCTGCATGAATGGGCTTTGGATTTCCCGCGCCTCATGCTGCGAACTGACGCAATGCGCTTCACCAATGGACACATGTCGGTTCGCAAAAAACTGACTACAGCAGTCATGGGTCAGACCGATACTTTGGGCAAGTTTGCAACGTCGGCCAGTGTTGTCACAAATGTTTTTGTGAGCGCCAAACCTGGTTCATTTCTGCGCAAAGTAGTGGAAAAGACCGTTGGCGTTTCTAGTGTTCGCATGCTTTCCCCATTTACCAAGGTTCGATTCAGTTCATGGTTTAAACGTCGCCCGAAAATCAGGCTGAATAACCCGAAAGCGAAAGTGGCAGTTTTTCCAACCTGCGTGGTGGAATATCAAGATCCGTCAATCGGTCAGGATCTCATTAAGGTCTACGAACATAATGGCATTGAATGCATCATTGGCGACAATGTAACTTGCTGCGGCGCACCGTATCTGCACAGTGGAGACATGGCCACGTTTACCAAGGTTGCGGCAAAGAATGTTGCCAATCTCGCTGCCGAAGTACAAAAAGGTTACGACATCGTGGTGCCTCAACCGACTTGCAGTTACGTATTGAAAATTGATTATTTGGACTATGTCGGAGGTCCCGATTCCAAGCTTGTTTCAGAGAACACCTACGACGCAGCAGAGTATCTGATGAAGTTGCACAAGACTGAAGGTCTGTCATTGGAACTTGATTTTAAGGGTTGTGTTCCAGAGACAATTACCTATCACAGTCCTTGTCATTTGCGTGCTCAAAACATTGGACTAAAGAGTCGGGATTTATTGAAGCTCACTGGAGCAAAAGTAAAACTGATTCAACAATGTTCGGGCATTGACGGCATGTGGGGACTTCGTGCCGAGAATGCAGAACTATCAATTCCGATTGCTGAGAAACTTGGAAAGATGATTCAGGATGTACAAGGTGAAGTGATCATGGGTGACTGTCACCTTGCAAATACAGCAATTAATGAGCAAACTGGTAACCAACCGGTTCACCCTTTACAGGTCTTAGCGCGGGCGTACGGTATCCCAAAAGAGTAGAAATTGAGCATCTTTCCTGATTGGTTTCCAGAGTCAACCGAACTGATCGGCGATCTGTCGGGCTAGGCCAAAACCTCGCAAATCAACCAAGTTGACGACAGAAATGGGTCAATTGGCGCAGACATAGCCGATCGTCCTACCATCCTCCGCGGGGAAGTTTTTTCAGCGGGGCTGAGGGGGACTTTGTGTCGACTGTGGATATGACGTGGAGAAGCAAAGGCGCCTGCCACGGCTTGGATGCCGAAATGTTCTACCCGGACAACGAGGATCACGCAGACTTTGCTTTATCAGTGTGCGAGCAGTGTGAGGTTCGCATAGCGTGTTTGAACTATGCACTTGACAATCGCGAGCACCAGGGCATCTGGGGCGGGGCAACCGCACGCGAACGTCGACGAATTTTGCGCCAACGTCGCCAAAGCGCCTAACACCCAATTGCGGCCAAGGCGCATGCAATGAGTTCAATCGACCTCGTTGGAGGCTGGCCAAGCGTTATCACTCGATTGGTATCGGGCGAACATTTGTCGTCTGCCGATGCGGAATTGGCAATGACTGCGATCCTTCGTGGAGAAGCGCAACCCTCGCAAATCGCCGCATTCGTTGTCGCACTTCGTGCGAAGGGGGAGTCTGCCGACGAATTGCAAGGGATGCTTGCCGCAGTGATTGGCGCCTCAGGCGTAGTCGAACTTCCCGACAATATTGCTGCGCGCGCAATCGACATCGTTGGCACCGGCGGCGACAAATCACACTCGGTGAATATTTCAACCATGGCCTCTCTCGTGGTGGCTGGTGCTGGTGTCCCGGTTTGCAAACACGGCAACCGTGCGGCATCTTCACAGTGCGGAACCGCCGATGTACTTGAGGCGCTCGGTGTTGCCATCGACCTCGGCGGTGCAGGTGTCGCAACGTGCGTCACTCAAGCAGGTATGGGCTTTTGTTATGCGCCAACTTTCCACCCAGCATTCCGACATGCGGGCCCTACGCGCAAAGAACTTGGCGTTCCAACTGCTTTTAATTTGCTCGGGCCTATGGCCAATCCGGCCAAAGTTTCGTACATGGTCGTAGGCGTCGGTAACCCGTCATCGGCGCACAGCATGGTTGCAGCAATTCAAAGTCGAGGAGTGCAGCGAGCATGGGTTGTGCACGGCCACGGAGGCCTCGATGAGTTGTCGCTGAGCGGGCCTTGTCCTGTTGTTGAACTTCGCGACGGACTCATCAATGAATTTTTAATCGACGCAAAAGATTTGGGCCTACAGCCAGCCGACGTGATTGCGGTTCGCGGTGGCGATCCGGCGTACAACGCAGCGGTTGTTCGCAAAACTCTTTCCGGCGAACAAGGACCAGTGCGCGACATCGTGCTACTTAACGCCGCGGCGGGCTTAGTCGTAGGAGGCCTTGCACCGAATATGGCTGAAGGGCTTGATCGAGCAGCAGGCAGCATTGACTCCGGTGCTGCAACTCATGCATTAGACAAGCTGATTGCCGTCAGTTCGAGTGTGGCACGATAGTTGTCCATGAGTGATTCAGTTTTTGTACGCGTGCCAGCAAGCTCGGCCAATTTGGGGCCGGGGTTTGACGTTCTCGGCATGGCGCTCTCGCTGTATTTTGACATGGGTTTCGACAATGGTGCTCCTATTCCGCAGCGGGCGAAAGCGTTGGACGAACACCATGCAGCAACAATTGCCTTTCGCTTAGGCGGGGGCACAGGCGGTGTTTGGGCTCAGTCCGAGATACCAATGGGCAAAGGGCTTGGGTTTAGCGGAGCGGCAAGGGTGGCGGGTGTTGTTCTTGCGCATATTCAACAAAATGGCGTCGGTGCAGCATTGACAGGAGCTACGCGCAAAAAGTTATTGCAACAGAGCACCGAGTTGGAAGGACATCCCGACAACGTGGCGGCTTCGTTGGTCGGTGGCGTTACTGCCAGTGCATCCGGAGAAGTGGTGCAGTTCCCTTGCGCTCTTGAACCCGCGGTTATTGCGTGGGTTCCCGAAACACAAACCAGCACCGAGAAGTCCAGAACTACGTTGTCGTCAACTATCCCGCTGTCCGATGTCGTCGTAAACATCGGGCACACCGCATTGTTGTTGGGTGCGCTCGCAACGGGCGACAAAACAATTTTGCGGGTAGCAACTTCGGAACGTATTCACCAGGACATTCGTCTTGCCAATGCACCAACATCGCATGAAGCATTGAAGGCTGCACTCAATACAAGCGCGTGGTGTTCGTGGCTGTCGGGTTCGGGTCCAACGGTTGCTGTCATGTGCGATAAGGCTGAGGCAGATGCCATTGCTTCCGCGCTACCAAGTTCGGGAGCAACAAAGATTCTTTCCATTGATAAGCACGGTGCGGTAGTTCTTCCCCGCAAATAGTTGCCTACAGGTTGGGGTCTACGAGCACTCGTCCTTGCATCTGTCCAGCAAGTATTTTGTCCAATTGCAAGGGCAGGTCGTTCAGGCCAATCACTTCTGGCATTTCAGTGTCGAGCCACTTCGGCCGTAAATCAGTATCGATTCGTTGCCACAACGATCGACGCAGTGGCATCGGTGTCTGCACGCTGTCGATGCCGAGCAGGCTTATGTTTCGCAAAATGAATGGAAGCACTGTTGTATTTAGGCCGCTGCCACCCGTAAGGCCGCTGGCCGCAACTGAAGCGCCGTACTTGAGTGTTCGCAGTACGTAAGCCAGGGTTGTGCCACCAACGCAATCGACCGCGCCCGCCCAACGCTCGGTTTCCAAAGGCTTCGGGTGCTCTGCCGAGGTTTCTGCTCGATCAATCACACTCGTGGCGCCAATGTTTTTAAGCCAGTCAACAGACGACGCTTTGCCGGTGGATGCAACAACTTCGTACCCGCGTGCCGCAAGCATGCCCACTGCAACCGAACCTACGCCGCCGGTCGCACCAGTGACAAGCACGGGGCCATCACCTGGCCGAAGCCCGGCGCGTTCCAATGCATCAACCGACTCGGCCGCGGTAAATCCGGCAGTTCCAATCATCATTGCGGTTTTGCTGGTCAGGTTCTGTGGCATCGCAACCAACCAATCGGCCGGGATGCGGGCGTATTGGCTGTAGCCGCCGTGGTGAGAAACTCCGATGTCGTTGCCATGGGCGATCACATGGGAACCAACGGGAAAATCGGTGTTCGAGGACTGCACGACTTCGCCTGCAAGATCGACACCGCAAATCAGCGGGTCGATTCGAGCCACCCGGCCCTTTTCCGAAGACGCGAGCCCATCTTTGTAGTTGATGCACGAATATTCAACTCGAATGAGTACGTCGCCTGCTCCCAGTTCGTCAATTGGGAATTGTTTGATAGTTCGTGTCCACTCATTGTCAATCTTTCCCACAAAAAATGCCACGTTGTCGGTGTTCATCTTGCTGCTCCCTTAAATAGACGAAAGAATTTTCTTCGCTGCGTTTGTTCCCTTGATTAAGCTCTTGCCATGCGCGTACCAAATCTCGTCATGTGACCGAAGCAGCGTTTTCATCGCCGAGTCTGAATCATCCAGAGAGCGAACATCATCGATGGAGTAGACACAGATGTTCCAAGAGGCATGCGCGCCTGCCGATCGAGCAGCAGTGTTGACAACTGTTGGCCATTCTTGCTCAAAATCAACCAGTGCCATTGGATTGTCAACTTTGGACATGACACTCGAAGTTTCACCAAAAATCAAACCAATGTCGTTGCCAGCTATCTCTGCGCGGTTGAATTCCAATTCTCGAGTAAGCGACTGCTTGATAGCTGTTGGTTTGTAGTGCTTGGAAGCGTCGCGATGGAGGCTGATTGGAATGTGGCTCATTCGTGAATGGGTTGATTCGCCACAAGATCCAGCACACATCCATTGCACCAAGTCTCTTCCTGAACCGATTTGGGCAAGTTCGAGCGATGAATGTTCACTTTGGTCATGGATGAGCAAAACATGTTTTCCCACGGCGCGGATTGATTTTCGGAAGAGCTCGGTCGCGTCGATTTGGAGAGCGGCCGCCAATTGCGTGATGGTATCCACGGTTGGTGACGGGCCGATCTTGCTACCGGGCGTTCGAGATCGCTCAAGCGCCACCACATACGGCTGGGAAATGCTTGCTCGCTTTGCAAGTTCACGGGTGGACCAACCGCGTTCGGTTCGCATCGAAACCAGAGTGTTTGCGAAGTGCTCGGCATCGAAGACGAATCGATCACTGCTTTCGTCTTGTGTTGTTCGTTCCATGGTTTTGATTACTATAGTGCTCAGTAGATGGATACGGAAATCAACGAGCGTTTCGCACAACGATCAAGACTTGCTTGGCATTGGCCAGTGTTCTTTTTTGCTATCGGAGCGGGATGGTTCACCCTGTTTTTTTTAAGTCGATCGTCTGTAACCCATGTTGCGTCTAGTTGGTCATCAACGGTTGCAATGTGGCTGGCGATGTCGATCGTCATGATGTCAACGACTGCATTCCCAGTGTTGCAATCTTTGGTTGTCGTCGTCCGTAAAACCACTTTCGCGGTTTGGTGGGTTTTCTTAGTCGCCTACCTAATTATGTGGGCGCTGTATTCGGTGGTAGCTGCATCATTGCAAATGCTGCTTGGTGGATTGGGTTGGATGGATGGTCATTCCACGCAATCTTGGTTGAGTGGATTAATCCTGCTCGCTGCGGGCGCCTATCAATTTTCTTCGTTGAAACAGCGTTGTCAATCGGAGTGTGTTTCACCGATGACTTTTTTCCTTCGGTATTGGCGAGAAGGCGTTTGGGGCGGTTTCAAGATGGGATTGAGACATGGTGCGACATGCATCGGATGCTGTTGGGCGTTAATGCTGCTGGCGTTTGTCGGTGGGATGGTCAATGCTGCGTTCATGGCGCTGTGCGCTCTCGTTATGGCATTGGAAAAATTCCCAAACATCGGCACGAAGATCACCCGTCCGCTAGGCATCGCATTGGTAGCTGCTGGCATTTCGCTTTTGGCTTTCGATTTCATTAGTGCTGCGCCAATAGAAGTTCATCAACACTTATAAACAGAAAGAGGGCAAAAAATTTATGGAACCATGGTCAATAGAAGGTGAGTTAATTCTCAATTGCAATTGCGCGGTCTTTTGCCCGTGCGTCATTTCGCTCGGCACACATCCTCCGACCGAGGGCTATTGCCAAGCCTGGGCAGGTATTCGAATTGATAAAGGCAATTTCGGAGATGTTGATTTGTCGGGGCTCAATATTGGAATGCTTCTCGACATCCCCGGCAAGATGGAGCGAGGAAACTGGACGCTTGCGTTATGGATTGACGATCGTGCATCCGATATTCAGTTTGAAAAACTCGAACAGATATTTCGAGGTTCGGCTAGAGGAACGACGGGTCTTTTCAAGTTATTGGTTGGTGAGTATCTCGGTGCCGAGCGTGCCCCGATCACATTCGTCTCGGAAGACGGAAAACGAACGTTGTCGGTTGGCAAATTCATTCAGGGGAGTGTTGAGCCAATAGGCGGTCTGCGCAAGTCCGAAGAGGTAAGCGTTGTCAATACCGAGTATTGGATGGGGCCTGAAGTGATTGTGGCCAAAGCATTGCAAGGGAGGGTTCGTGCGTTTGGCAGAGTTTGGAACTTCGAGGGGCGCAGCGCAGAGATTTGCAAAATCAAGTGGGTCGGGCCATGAGCATTCCATCGTTAGCGATTACCCGTCGCACGCGATCGACTCCCTTCTCCAGTCGAATCGAGAAATTCGGAGTTGAGGCCTACACCGTTTACAACCACATGTTGCTTCCCACGCGATTCAAAGGTGTTGAGGACGACTATTTCCATCTTCGTGAAAAGGTGCAGATTTGGGATGTGTCTTGTCAGCGGCAGGTGGAAATCGTTGGCCCCGACGCGGCAAGGCTTGCGCAACTACTCACCGTTCGTGATTTGCGAAAGCTGCAAGTTGGGAAGTGTGCACTAGCCCCGGTGTGCGACGAAGAGGGTTTTCTGCTCAACGATCCGGTCGCGATCCGTGTTGCCGACGATCGATTCTGGTTCTCGATTTCAGATTTAGACATTTTGCTCTGGGCGCAAGGAATCGCCATTGGAATGAATCTTGATGTTCGTGTTTTTGAACCTGAAATTTGGCCTCTCGCGGTGCAAGGGCCAAAGGCGGAAGACGTCATCGTTGAGGTTTTCGGTGAATCGGCACGAACAACGAAGTTCTTTCGCTTTGATCAATTGACATTCCGAGGTCACCCCTTGCTTGTTGCAAAGAGTGGATGGAGCGCGCAGGGCGGTTTCGAAATTTATGTTGACAATGCTGAGATTGGTCAGCAGCTTTATGATGCGCTCGATGCCGCAGGGCAAAAGTTTGACATTCGTCCAGGTTGTCCAAATTTGATTGAGCGGATCGAAGGCGGCTTCATGACCTACGGAACGGATATCACGAGAAATGACACACCGTTAGAGGGTGGGATGGCACAGTACGTAAGTCTTGAAGCAGACATCGAGGCAATGGGACTAGGTGCCATTCGCAGACGGGCCAAACAAGGAATCGATCGTGCAATTGTAGGTCTAGCGATCGAAGGAGAAAAGGTCCCGCCAAATAGGGATCCTTGGCCTGTTTTTGTCGGATCGCAACACGTTGGTTCGGTGACTTCTGCGGTTTGGTCTCCTCGATTGCAGACGAATGTTTCACTTGGCCAAGTGCAGACGAAGTACACGCCAATCGGAACGAAACTCACTGTGGAGACACCTGACGGAACGAGAGCTGCAACAATCTCGACAGTTCCTTTTCCGGGTGCGTCAGCAAAATCTTGAATCGAGTTTTAGAAATTCGGGGCATCGAAATTGCTGTCAATGAGATTGGACAGGGAACGCCGTTACTGGTGATTCATGGCTGGTCGGCAGACCACCGATACATGGCTGCAGACATTGAGCCCAATTTCTCTCCAGCGTCTTCTTGGAAGCGAATTTATTTTGATCTTCCTGGACATGGAGCGACCATTGCTCCGAGCTGGCTCCAAACGCAATCACAGATGATCGAGATTGTCGTGGAACTTATTGAACAAGTGGTTGGCCAAGAGAAATTCGCGGTTATTGGAAATTCATATGGTGGTTATCTCGGGCTCGCATTAGTCCGGACGATGCCAAGAAGGCTTTTGGGTGTTGCACTAGTCGTGCCTGACTTGCCTGATGAAACAAATCTACGCGAAGTTCCCGAGAAGACAACGCTACGCAGCGACCCGAGCTTGTTCCATGACTTGGAGCCTGATGAAAAGTGGATACCGTCAGGGCTCGTCGAGCACAGTACGGATGCTCTCAATCAGATACGGCTTACGGATATGCCTGCGTACCGCATTGCGGATTATGAGTTTCTTGCTCGACTGAACGAACAGTATGTTTTGCCGCCAGAGTTGCGGGTAGCGACGGACCCTTTTGAACAGCCAAGTTTGATTGCACTTGGACGTCAAGATTCCACAGTTGGCTTTGTGCGGCAACTGGGCTTGATGGGGGAATTTCCCCGAGCCACTTTCGCTGTCGTTGATTTTGCTGGTCATTATTTGGGCCGGGTTGAGAGACCCCGGGTGTATAACGCGCTTATTGCCGACTGGATCGAACGTATGGACCTGGAGTCGCGTTAGCCCTGTTACACCCCACAGGCATGCTTCCTACGTGTGCAATTCACGTACACATGTCATCCAAGAACAGAAACAAGCGCCTACAGCCAGACACAACAGGGGGACCAAAATGAACCAGCCAAACCGAACCATCGCCATGACTTCCCAGAGCCCGTTGGTCATCAGTTGCGACACCTGCGTCATGCGCAGCACCGCGGCTTGCGACGACTGCCTCGTCACCCACATGTGTGGCGATGCACAACAAACTGCCGTAGTTTTCAACTTCGAAGAGCAACGAGCACTCAGGTTGCTCGCAAATGCCGGAATGGTGCCTACGCTTCGGCATCGTGCCGTTAGCTAAAAATCCAACGCTTCCCGAAGGCTTCATCGATACCTATACGGCCGATGTGCTTAAGGTGGGGCGGGCGGGTGGTCTCGATCAGGTTGGTGTTGCACCAGCCGACATCTTCTTGCAGGCTCGATCCGCACTGATCGAACGGAAGTCCCGTGGTCTGCACGACACCATGGAGTTCACCTATCGCAACCCAGAGCGATCAACCGACCCACGCATGGCTTTGCCAGATGCGAAGGCCGTGATTGTCGGCGCGTACTCGTATTCGCAACCGTTGACGCAGGCACCAAGCACACCCAGTTCGCGCATTGCTCGCTATGCACAGCGCGACTACTACGCCGAGCTCGAACTTGG
>SXGQ01022148.1_pt1 | contig 17159 bp, 16 predicted proteins | sample 3178371 | NCBI WGS metagenome assembly SXGQ01 (sample SAMN11356859, study PRJNA531348) | freshwater metagenome | isolation source: freshwater sample F1-20 | place: China: Fuxian Lake, Yuxi | collected 2017-12-25 | reverse complement strand
CAATTTTGGCCACGCCAAAATCATACGACTGTGCTTTTGCTGTAGTAGCGCCAGCAGCATTTTTTGTTTGAGATGCTGAAAGCCCACCTTGATTGTAATCAGTGGTTGTGTCGCCGGTGTCTAAATTCTTTGTTTGTTGTACACCCATGAGATTTGGCGACTGTTGAAGGCGTTGTCCTTGGGCATTTGTGGTGTAGGTGTTGAAGTCGTTGCCTTGTTCTTCATTTAACTCTAAATCACTGTGATTGAACGCCATGTAACTGTTACCGTTGACATCACCAACTCGTACTAAAAATACACCAGCATCGTCGTCACCAGATTCATCTTGACCAATTTCCCAGCCCATTGCAGCCAAAGTATTCTGTGCCTTGACCATTTGTTGTTCTGTGCCATTCCACCATTGTGCGGCCAGTTGACGTAGAATTTCTTCTTCATCAGGCTCACGATCATCACCACCAGCTGGTGCAAATTCATCAAGGTCTTCTTCGGCCTGACCACGTTCTACAGCATCTTTGGCTTTGTCTTTAAGGTCTCGACTTATGCTGACTTTCTTTTCCAGGCGATCCAAATATGTTGTTAGGTCGCGCTTGACCTTGCTCAGCATGTCCTCTTCAATCTCAGCCATGGCTTCTTCTAGTGCAGTGCGACGAGGCTCTGTGCTATCGCCCACCATGTATCCATCCATGGGATGAGCAGGATCTGTTTTTGAACCAAGGGCACGAATATGTCGCGGCTTAAACAGTGCAGGCAGTTGCGGTACTTTTTGTTGTGCAGGGCTCAGTCGACCTTCCACTGTGGCCAGACGTTGTATTATGTCACGGATGTCGTTGCTCATGCTCGTTGTTCTTTCAAGAAACTTCTCAGCATCCAGCCGTGCTTGCCGTGTGCGTCAATACGTGCTGCCAAAAAGTCCATGATACCCTGCTGATTTTCTGATTCAGCCACGGCAAATGTTTGGTTCAACAAATCAATCAATTGTTGATTGTTGGCATATAATTCTTCAATCATAAGTCTGGCTCGTGGGATTTTTGTTTGTCCAGAGATTTCAGACAGTTCACCAAATCTTTCAAAACTGCCAGGAGTGTAATCATCCAAGATGCGAATAAACTCTGCTGTTTGATCAATGGAATTTTCATACACTTCTTCGTAGATGTTGCCAAAGAACTCATGTAGTTGTGCAAAGTCAGGACCTTCCACATTCCAGTGAAACAACTGAGCCTTGATCACAAATGCATATTCAGTTGCTAATAGAGTTTTTAAACTGTCCGCGAGCATTTTTGTTCCTCTTGTATTCTTTAGGTGTGTTCGGCGTAGGATCCGAATCTGTTGTATATTTACCTGACAACAAGGAACCGCCAGATCTTGATAACACACCCATGGGCTGGCTTACAGGAGCAATGCCACCAGATGTAGTAGCGCCTGCACTTGCTGATTCTACAATTTCACGCCATCTCATCATGTACCTCTATGTATATTTTGTCATCAAAGGTTTTGATCTTGCCAGGGCCTTCTTGTACTCGCACATTGCGCATTTTGAAATTACCACAGTCGGGATCTACATTTTCAAACCGCAGCAAGTAAGCGCCAAACGGTGCTTGTATTTGCAAAGACTCTTCAAGATAGATGTCTTTCCAGATCCAGGTGCGCTCACTGAACAATTCTTCATTGACATACACGCGATATCGTGCAGGTTGAGAGCACCTGCCACTTATGTCACATACTACTCGCACGTATTGAGTTTGCATAGATATATTTAGTCAAAACTGTGTATATAAATATCCCATGCTAAAGTTAGACCAAATACGCCAGGTGCATGTGGAACTCACTACCCGGTGCAATGCCCGTTGTCCCATGTGTATGCGCAACTATCGCGGCTTAGATTACAATTCAGGTTATCCTGATGTGGAATTGAGTCTTGCACAATTTCAGCACATTGTGGCACCTGTGATACCACAGCTAACACATGCCAACTTCAACGGCAACCTGGGAGACTTTGCGTCAGCTCGAGATGCTGTGGAAATAGTTGAATATCTTGCGGAACACGGTATCACAGTAAACATCAACACCAACGGCAGTTTGCGCAACCAAGATTGGTGGCGGCGCTTGGCGTTACCCCGAGTCACTGTGGGGTTTGCGCTGGACGGTCTGGCAGATACTCATGCTCTGTATAGACAGGACACAGACTGGAACAAAGTCATAGCCAATGCACAGGCTTTTATTGCTGCGGGCGGCCGGGCCAAATGGCGTTTCGTACCATTTGATCACAACCGACATCAAGAAGTTGAATGCCGACAACTGGCCCGAGACCTTGGATTTGTGGAATTTGAAAATATCTACGATGGCCGAGACTCTGGACCGGTGTTCACTAGGTCAGGAGAATACAGTCACAGGATTGGCACAGACTCCAGCAATCATGTACCGCACATCAAAGATTTATTACAAAGCCACATCACATGGTTTGATCCGCGCACTGTGCAAAGTCACAAGGATACACCAGAGTTAAAATTACGTTGTCAGCACAAGATCAAACAAGAAATATACATAGCCGCAGATGGGTCAGTGTATCCTTGTTGCTACCTGGGATTCTACCCCAAAACCATGACTCACGCTGGCAACAGTCAAACAAAAGAATTGGTCAAGGAAAATAACGCACTTAAATATGATTTGGCACATTGTCTAAACTGGTTTGAACGTGTGGAACAAACCTGGGCTCAAAGCAGTATTGCAGATGGCAGACTGTATCAATGTGTCAACAGTTGCTCAATCACCTAAGGAAAATATGACCTCAGCAAGAATTTTATACCTAGCACGATATCGTGTGCCGCATGCCATCATGAGCCTGCAACCTGAATTTGCCAACAATCTCATTGGCATAGACCGCACTTGTATTGCCAGCCCTGTTCCGCAGGAAGAACTGTGGCCTGTGTTTGAAAAGTACGGCATTGATACTGCCAAGTTGGACTATGCACCTGATACAGAAATATACAGACTTTATCCCGAAGTCAACAATTGGGTGTTTGAAGGCGACTACAGAACATACTGGTTGCGTCAACAGGCCATCAAGTTTGCTTTCCTAGATTATCTCAACTATGACTTGATGATCATGCACGACTGTGATTGCTTGTTGATCCGACCCTATGAACCTATCAAAAACGGAGTGTTGAATTTCCAAGTGTTGGAGAACGAACGCCACAGTTGGGGTTATTATGAAAGTATCAAGAACGGCCTGGGCTTTGACCGACTCACACCACACTGCTTTATATCAGAAAACGTACCTGTGCTCAAACAAGATTTCAACGACCTCGTGAAGTTTCTGGAAGAAAAGCACCAAAAGAAATGGCTAGATGCTATGATTGATTCGTGCCCGCCTGAACCCACTGTGCCACCCTGGGGCAATGGTGAACTCATACGCTGGTTTTCAGAATATGAATTCATTGGCAACTGGACCATGAGCCGCAGACCCATTACCCAGGAGTTCCAACGCAGATATCACTATGATGACATGGAAAAAATTGGCGACTTTGATCCTGCATATCACACTGCTGTGTGTGACGCTGTGCCCGATCTGAGTCGCAGTTTGCAAATGGACTGGGAACGGAAAGAAGTTGTGAAGTTCGATTATTACATGGACAAGATACGTGAACGACTTGCACGCCTCACTTAAAGTATTCTCTCCGGGCTACCAAGCCACAGAGTGGGGTTTTGGCTACGATCAAATAGTAGACTTAGCCACAGCATTAGCACAGCCGCATCGCATAGCAGTGATGCCAGTGTTCTACAGCCTGCCCAACAAACACGAATATAATGTAGAATTCATGAAGTTGCCGCTGCATGAATTTGATCTTGTGTTGTTCACTGACATTGAGTGGCACAGCAAAAAAGAACTGGTGGAATGGATTGAAACCACAGGCATAGAAAACTGGCTATTGCACACAGCAGGTGTATGGTTGGATGAACTCAATGATCCAAGAGTGATTTACAGACCAGCCTGGAGTTTCAACTTTCTGCGTTGGAATAAACCAAGAGAAGACTTTCCTGTTGAACGTGCTTATGCATTTGAATGCTTATTGGGCGCTCGCCGTGAGCATAGAGATTTTGTGATGCTGGGCTTACAACAATCGGGCCTGCTGGATCGCAGTATTGTGACCTACCGAGACTTGTTTGTGGGGCACTGGATCAATTCAACTCCTGAACGTGTGGCTAGATTGTTCAGGGATACCAAACTACAGTATCCATATGTGAGTCCACACCTTGACCCTGCATGGGAAGTTAAAAAAGACATGGACAATTCTGTCAGCGGCCTGGTACCCTGGGAAATATACAATCGCACTTGGTTCAGTGTGGTATGTGAAACTTTGGGCAAGGATCGTGTGTTTCTTTCTGCTGAAAAAACTGCCAAGTGTTTTCAAGCACGTAGACTGTTTGTGGTGTTCGCCATACAAGGATTTTTACAGCAATATCGTGACTGGGGATTTGAAACGTTTGGTGATGTCATAGACGAAAGTTATGATGCCGAGCCGGATGACGTAGTTCGTTGGAGTCGGGCGTTTGAACAAGTGCAGTGGTTGTGCAATCAAGACTTGCCCGCACTGTTGCAAAAACTACGACCCAAATTGGATCACAATCACAATAGGTTGTACAAGTTTGAGCAGGAAAAAACTCAGGAACTACAGCAGTTTGTTGTAAATCACTTGAAGTGATCCGACCAAGTTTGATAAAAGTGTTCAGCAATTATTTCTTGTCCCGCTGGACTTGAATGATAGCCAGGATCTTCGCCGTTGAAAGGATTGTTTCCGCAGATGGCCTGTGGTGATCGAGCAGGATCCAAGTTGATGTAATGGTCAGGCACAATGCTGGGAAATGCCTCACGCCACTGTGAAGAATTTGCAGGATCAAATGGCCACAGCAGGTTGGGACAAACAATAAATTTGATGCCATCCAAGTACATCATTGTGATACCATCCCGCATGATCCACTCATCGCACTGCTTTTTCCAAGCATTGTCATAGATACTGTCAATCCAGTGCCGCACACCTGTTTGTGCTTGCTTGGTGATGCGTCCCTGTCTGTAGGGATGATCAAAGTTTTCAGCCAAGGTAAAGATAGTTTCGCAAATCATGTTTGACGGCTCTGTGCCGTAGTTGACATTGCGTATGCCATCTTCTCTGCGGTAGCCATTGCCTAATGCACGATTTTGCAAATGTTGTTCCAGTGGGGGATTCTCTCCCGAACTGGGCTTTTGATTCCAGTCGTACGGTACTGAGTTGGCAGGTATTTCCATTCGGTCCCAGAACGTGGGAGTTATGATAGCAAAATCTGGACGTTGTCTACGTATCTCATCTATCTGTATGCGTATGCCACCGTTGCTACAGCCCTGACGTGCTAGATTGACCAAGTCCCAACCCAGTCTCTTGGCCAACACTTCACTCCACGCAGTACCGGGCAATGACTTGCTTACAGCACTAAAACTGCAACCTGCTACCATTAATTTCATTGTATTTCCTTGTAACTGTTTTGATGACGTATGGTGTGAAAGCCAGCAATGATGTTGGCATGACGAGGCAATTCATCCAGGCTGTATGCATTATCAGGCACAGTGTATGTTGTGCCCTCTCCAGGTGGCGCAAATGTAACCAGGTGCGGGTGCCACTGCACAGACTTGTGGACCAGCACATGATGTATGTGTCCATAGTCTCCACGTTCATCATGTGTCAACACCAGGTCAAAATCTCGTGCCAATGCCCAACAGGCTCGTTCAGCACGTTCTTCTGTCCACCGAGTGAATTGCTTTTGTTCATCGTCGTGCCAGTGATCCTCAAAGCCCAGGAACACTGTGCCAATGCCTCGGCGTTGCCAAAACGCTGCCATTTCTCGGCCACGCGGATCTGAGTCAGTGTAGGTCAAATAGCCAATGGTCCAGTCATGCTCAGGATGATTGTAGATATAGCTGTAGGCAAATATCACACAGTCATCAGGATGAGCCACAAGACACAATGCCTTCATAGATCTGTTGCTGCCTCTATGCCACGATGTAGCAACAAGTCTCGATATTCTTGACGTTGTTGTGCAGGCAGTTGTGCCCAGGCGCCTCTATGCACACTCACAGTAAGTGTGTTTCGATTGTTCATTTGATTTATTTTAGTCAGCCAATGCACAGTTTCATCATGACTGACATTTACTATGCCACCCAGTTTGTTTTGCCTGTCGTACAGAACTTCCAAATTGCCGCATAAGAATTTTACAAAGCCTGAATACAATATGAATTCAGTGACCATGCCTTGTTGTTGGAACCATGTGGGGAATGGTGTGCGTGTGCGCAAGGTAATTTCAGCAATCATCATTCTCACTGTGTCGTTGTGTACAATAAATGGCACACCACCAGGACCCAGTTGTTCAGTAAGTTCAATTTCAAACAACTGTTCTACTATTTTTTTGCTGGGCTCAAACACAGGATATATGGGACATCTACCTGTGAGTATTCGACCTGTTTCGTCCACCACTGTGGCAGGATCCAATTCGCGCACAAACAAAGTTTTGGCATCCAAGATCATTGAGTAAGTGTTGTAGCTCATTGACGCTGTGAGCAGTTTGAGTACTTGCTGACTTAGCCAACCATCCTCTACAAATGGTGTGGAAAATGCCGTGCGTGGAATTATCAGCACATTGCTGGCTAGCGGACCCCACCAGGTGGGATCAATTTGGCCAGCAATGGTTTCAGAGTCGTTTAACACTACATAGATGTTGCGGATGCCAATGCGTTGGCAATTCAAGGCAATGCTTTGTGCCTGTGCTCGTAATATGGAAATTTCTTGTTCGAAAACAACAGTGACAATATCAATCATGCACTTATGTATTTGTGATTGATGTATGGGGTGTTATTTTCCTGCTACTGCCAAGCCAGCGCCTTTGTTGAAGCTGGGGCTCCATGAATTGGCCTGGCGTAGGCCCTTGCGTTTTGACCAGTCATATCCAGCTCTATGACCCGAACAGTCTTTTGTACATTCGGATCCTAGGAAACTGAGTTCGTCCAGTTGTTCTTCGTCTGAGTGTTTGGATTGTCGACCTTGGACCGCAGTGGTCCTGCTGGGATCATCGGCTGCGGCAGGCCTGGCACTGGGCATGAAACGATTGATGCTTTTCTGTGTGAGTGGTCCCAACACACCGTCCACGTCCAAGTTGGCATCAAATCGGTCATTAAGCATTTTCTGTATTCTGCGCACGGCCTGTGCTTTGTTTTGGCCTTCTGCCATGCCAGATTGTGATTCTCCACCGCCACCGCCACCGTCGCCGCCACCTTCACCGGCATCGCCGCTGCTGCCGTAGTAGCCATATCCTGGAAAGAAATATCCTCCATGCCGGCTGGATTTTTTCTTTCGACTTTTTTTGCGTTCGGCCACTGGTTGGGTTGGAGTTTCCCAAACTCTGACATCTTGGCCACGATGTTTGTTCCAGAAGCCTGCACCTGCAGGTGTTTGGTCATAACTGCGATGAATTGTGTAGCCTTTGCTCTTTGCGTAATCATACATGGCTCGAGCAATGCCTTGGCCTTGATATCTTTCGTCAACTTTTAACTCTTGTGGATCTAGATCATTGTTGTCGCCAATGTTGAAAGCAACATGACCTAATACGTTATTACCCCAATTATCAAGTGCATTGATCACTAATACATGGCCATTCTTAACCATCTCAATGGTCATGCCCTCAAAATCTTCACGGGATTTTTTGTATTCCGCAATGAACTCTTGTGCTCTCATGTTTGAAGGCCTCGATTGACACTTTGAAATGGCTTGAGAGGCAGGCGTTGTATTTCTGGGTTAGGAGGCAGTCCTTGATTTCTTCTTTGTAAATTTCTAGGACTGATATTCATTATGATCTTGTCTCCGCCAATGGTATCTACTTCTTGATCCACTGGAGTTACATGCTTTAGTTGTTTTTCTACTTTTTCTATCTCGGCTTTTAGATCATCAAGACTCATGCCCTCAGTGCTATTATCGTCAGAATCGGTCACCCAGGGTGCTGTGATTTTTGGTGCTGTGATTTTTGGCGGCTCGGGAAAAGTCTCAGCATCTTCCGTGACAAATTCTTGTGCTCTCATTTTTTAGGTTGAACTGCTGTGGGCATGTTGCGATACTGACGTTTCTTGGGATCGTACACAGTTTTCATAGGTCCCAGTCCGGCCAGTCGTTTGACTCTAGCAACCATGGCATCGTATTCGTCATCGTATTCTACTTCGGGTGGTTGTTTTTTAGCTTCCTTGACTGAAGGAACATAAGGAACATCAGAATAATTTTGATCATAGTAGTCCAGGGCACGTGAACCTAAGTCAGCCGCACCATAAGCACCTGCTGCATATCCCAATCCTTTGGCTGTTTTTCCAAGAACGGATGACTGTTTGTCTCCTGTGTTTGGCATTGGGTTTGAGCCCATTCGACCGTCAAAGCCCGGACGTGCGGCACCAACATCAAGTGGCAAGTCAAACGGATCAGGTTGTTTGGCCGGGTCAGGTTGTTTGGCTGGCTCAGTCTGAGTGTTTTGTTTAGTTGACTTGGGGGTCTTGGTCAAGTCTCTTGTCATGGAATTCATAGCAGATGGCTTATTTCTAACACTAACCGGTGTATTGGCCATGGTATTTGCTGGTGCTGGATTTACTGAGCCACGTCCAGCACCGGCTGTTGATGTGCCAGCCGGTGGTACACCCATTTGATCCATTCTTGCACTCAAGGCATCACGTTTTTGTTGCAGGGTCATTGGAGGACGATAGTCAGGATTTGTTGTCTGTTTAATTGTCATGGTGTTGGGATTATTTTGAGCAACAGATGCTTCACGCGACCCAGGTTTGGCACCAAAAGGCGAAGGACCACTTCGAGTGGTGCCACCACCACCACCACCGCCCATGGGACCTTCTAATGGTTGTAGATCAAGTGGGTTTCTAATACCTTTGGCTTCTTTCATGTAATCGGCCAAAGTTTTGTCAAATTGATCCACGTAGTTCTTGCCTACTCTGGGACCTGACGCACCACCAAAACCAATACCTGTTGTTCTAGTTGCTGTGTGCTGTTGACCGGGTTTGCCTAACGCACCTGCAGTATCAGTGTACTTGGCTGACACCGACTTGGTCCCTCCCAATTGCCCTTTGTTATAATCAGCAGACTTGCGTGTGGCTGATATATTCAAGCCTGGGGCAACGTCCATGTCTGCAGAAACTGACTGCGCCCCGCCTGGTGTCATGTCTTTTACAGCACCAATGTTCACTCCGCGAACATTCATTTTGCCTGACACAGTGTTTGTGCTTTTGTCTTTTGTGATGTCTGCTGTAAAATCGCCAGCTGGGGTATTAAGTGTGGCCTGTCTGGTCTCTTCATTGAGTCCTTGAATTATGCGTTGTATTTGTTTGAGTCTCACATAGTTTTGTTCAGCCTCACGACCCGCGTAGTATGCATTGCCTTCGGCACGATCGTAGTAGGGATCGCGATTCTTTTCGGCCGCTGCCACCAGTTGGTCAATATTGGGATATTTGTCTGTCAGCAGCTGACGCTGTTTTTCCTTGTCCACAGGTGGTGCGGTATAGGGTCGGCTTCTGGCATCTGCACGGCCCAGACCACGTTCTCGCTTGGCAATGGTTCGATCAGCAGCAGCAACTTTTTCAGGATTGTCGCGGTCAAAAAATTTGTTAATCTTGGCACCTGCTTGACTTAGTTGTGCCTTTTTACGATAGTTGCCTAGGCTGACTTCCGTCATGCCTTGCTCGTCTAAGGGTGTATCAGCATAATCGCCAAAAGATTTTTTTTGTTGTTGATAGTTTGCAGATCTTTCTGCATCGGTGTATCCTTGACCAGATGCCATTCTTTGTTTAAAATCGGCTATTTTTTCAGGAGTTTGGGTTTGTGCTTTGTATGCTGCCATGTTTTTTGCATAGTCGGCTCTTGACATACTGCCTAGTTTTGATATACGAGTGCTGCCATCGGGTTGAGTTTTTGCTTCCTGCCCTTTAGGAACATTGACTGTATTTGTGTCTTCTACCATGGCCGCTGTGTTGTCATCATTCCAGAAACCACCATCCTTGGGAGTAGGCATATCCGGAAATTCACGTTTGTAATAGTCGTCCCATTCTTCATCATCGGGAGTTATATTCATTACTTGACCGGCATCATTTTGAGTTCTGAAAACTGTACCTGCATCTTTGTGTTGGTAATAACTTGGGTATTGCTTGCGCTGTGCCGCTGCTTCAGATTCAGCCTCCGCAACGTCTTCATTTTTCTCGCGACCTGCACAGTGTGCTCGTTGACTGAAGCCTCGAGGGTTGGCACAGTTGATGCTCTTCTTATACTTCTGACTCCACTTTTCGTCTAGTTCTTGCTGTTCCGCCACACCTTCCGTCTTGCTTTTGCCATAGTTGGCAGCACCTTTTTTGCGGCACTGTACCAAGCGTCCTGATGCATAGGCCGACGGCCATACCTTGGCACTCGCTTTGACCTTGTAGTAGCAGGCGTCTTTTTTCTCGGCCAGGATCAGGTCTGAGAAACTGATGCCACCGCATTCGGGACACAGTTGGGGGCCTTCAAATAGTTCGTCTATGATCATTTCTTTTTAGTGGCCACGTTGATGGCCTTTCCTGTACGGTTGGGGTTGGGATCTTCACGCCGTTTTCTGGCCGCTGCACTTGCACGACCTTTCTTGCCCAGTGCATGTGCCTTGGCCTGGGGCAAACACTTGGGCTTGCCTTCTTTTTCACTTCCTCTGGCACAGTCACCACGGATTTTACCGTCGGGACCAAAACGCACCCATTTTTCTTTGAACCAGTCACGGAGATTTTCTTCTATTTCGGCTTCACGCACTGGCACACAGTTGGGCACCTGGCGACCACCTTTGTTTTTCATGCCTGCTTGGCGATAACCAGTCCAGCAGGCTTCAAGAATTTCTTTGTACGTCATGATTGTTTATTTATAGCCAATCTTCATGAATCGTGTGTAGCGTGTTTCAGGATCACGTAGCCGCCGTTGACCCCAGTACACAGTGGTTTCCAAGGGGAACTTGGCATAAAACTGTGCTGCGGTGTCAGTGATGACCTTGACGTCCTTGACATTGTCTCTTGATTGTATCACTGTGAGTGTGCCCCGGGGAACTCGTGTGATCCAAGTTCTGGGCATGTCGTTGCTGCTGGTGTTGATCACTGTGATAGTTCGGTTTGTGGGGTACTGGATGTTGGCTGCATCCTGATGCAACAGCACCAGGCGATCTTGTTCCCACAGGTCACTCAACAGCATCTTGGTGCTGGCCAACAAGTGTCTGCGGCGTTCCACCATGATCAGGCGATCAAACTCAATGCCTGCTTGCTGGACGAACACTCCCATGTTGCCCCACCAGCTGCCCAGCACATATATGTCGCCGGCTGACGCACCGGCCAGTTGTTTTTTCAACTGTGTGGTCAGCCAGGTCTTGCTGTTCACCAGATCCGGGGTAAAACTGCCGGCCCAGGTGTTGGGCGACGCTTCTTGAGTGATTTCGTGGTGTCTCACGGTGCGCCCTCAATCCGCCGACTTGTTCTTGTCTTTTTCAGTGATGGGACCACCAGTGATCCAGGCCTTGCAGGATCTTGAACCTGCACACTTGAAGTGCAAGAAGTTGCAGTAGCCCAGATCTGCCAGGTTGATGCTGGCATTGGCATCCACCCCTGTGGCATCACCACGTATGCCTGCAGCAATACATTCTCTCATGCTGTCGCTGACATCAAAGGCCGCACAGTTGCCACACTGCATGGTCCGGGCAGTGGCCACACTCACCCCAAAAATCTTGGCACTCTTGGTCCAGTAGTCTTCGGCACGGTCAGGGTTGGCAGGACCATAGTGATATTGATCTATGGCTGTTTGACGATTCTTTAGATTTTCATCTATGTCATGTGTGGCCAAGGGACACCCCCGCTGCGTGGCTTCTACCAAGTTGATCAAGTTTCTCATTTTCTTTTTGCCTTTGCTCTGCCGGCTTTCATGTTGGCCAGCCAGTGGGCCATGCGTTGCTTCTCACCTGATGAGTTCTTGGCTGTTTTGCGCAAGTCACTCACTGATGCCTTGGTGTTCACACCCATTCGCTTGCTGAGTCCTTTGCGCCCAGGATTTTTACCGTCGGCAAAGTTTTCGTCAACATTGTATGTGGGATCGGTCTTTTGACGTGGCATGCCTGGAGGTTGATTGGGATCCACAGGATCAATGTCAGTGGTGGTCAAGCCAGTGCGTTTCAGTGCCTGTATGTACTCATGTTCAAGATCTTCGTCGCCAAAACTCAGTATGGCACTGGGCGGTCCTTGGCCAAAATCATGTTGCCCAAGACCTTTCATGTTGGAAATGTGCTGACCCAGTTTGTACCAGTCATACACATCACTCACATCCACCTTTACTGTGCCTGCTGGCATGGTGGGCGGCGTTTCTGGACCCAAGGGTTCATTTAAATCTTTTATTGCACCCGGTCCATGACTGGGTTGGGGCTGGTCTTCCAGGTAGATCACATCTTGTTCTGGTCCTGAACGCAAACTTTGACGCACTGTGCTGACCACAAAGGCTGTGCGGTCGTCTCGATCACGTGTTTTGGCAATGGCCAATGCCAGGTCTGGAGTCTTGACTACAAATTCAATGTATGGCAGTTTGACCAAATCAACGGATCTGCGCACTTCCAATTTTCTCAACAGACTTTCAACTGCTTCTTGACTGATGCTGTGATCACGTAATCTGTCATACAAATGATCACTGAACACCAGATATCCATCAGCAAACTTTCTACGGTCGCCTTTGGCTTCGTGTAGGCTTTCCGCCATCACAGGATATACTTCAAAGCCTTCGCCACTCACACCTTGGCCATTGTCTCGCAACCAAGCCGCTGCTATTCTGTTGGCATCTGCTTGACTGTTGCCTACACCACCAAAGCGATACACTTCTTGACCATTTACTAAAACTCGCCATTGTCCGTTCCATTGTCCCATGCCTGCAGGCTGCGGTGCAGGTATGTCTGGGAAGAGATTTGGGAGATCTTGTGCGGTACCACTGTCAGCGTATTCTTCGGTATCCACTACCATGTAATCAGCAGCATTGACGTTGTTTCTCGCGGCCCAGGCCTGTAGTACATAACGTCCGTGCCGTTGTTCTTCTGGGTTGCCCATGTTGAATCTAAACTGATAGTTGGGTGCTGGTCCGCCGCGGCGACCATAGGCCGCCCGATCACTTCGTGCCACAATGGCATAGCGTCCTGTGGGATCATGTGGTCTACCACCACCTTCAGGTGGTGATGCTGTGGTTGAAGCAGCAGCACTGACACCAGGACCACGACGAACACCAAAGTTGTTGGGATTGCGTTGACCTGCCCCAAACTGACGATAGTCGTCTAATCTAGTTCGTGCTTCGTCATCATTGCGAGCCGGGAAGGTGTCAATCACTGCATTGGTTGTTCGATCGTAGAGTTCATAGTCCACACGGGTGTCAACACCTTGGGGTTGTTGTGCAGCAGGTTCTTCTTTGTAGGGACGCACAGGTTCGGCCACAACTGAATTGATAGTGTTGGCCCAATTCGGATAGCCATCTGGTCCCAGGGCTTTTTGTATGGCTTCTTCCTGTGAACTTGCTACCACTTCGATACTGGCAAAACTTTGTGGTGGATTTGAAACCTTCCACCACATTGGGCCTGTTTCCTTGCCACGTCGGACACCACGTTCTAACTGTGCCTGGCGAACAAAACTTTTCAGTGCTGCCTTGGGCAATTCGCCTGCTGAATATTTTGCAAAATATGATAAGGGATCTTTCTCACTGCTGACGTCCAGCAACTTGTACAGTTTCTTCAGGTATTCTTGGCGATAGGCTTCAGGATCCACAGCCGCACTCAAGGCCACTGTGAATCTACGCAGGGTGTTTTCAATCTTGTCAAAGTTGGCATCCAACCAGTCGCCACCAGGTGAGCGGAATTCAATGTAGCCTGTTTTGGTGTTGATACTAGTGTATTTTTCTGTCACACCAGAGTGTATGGCTTTACTGGCCAGTTGGTCCATGCCTGACTTCATCTTGGTCAGCAACTCTTCGGCCTTGGCAGGATTTTGTTTTATGATACTGCGTATCTTGCTCATGGCTGACTTGGCATAGGTATTGCCTGCACGACCAAACACATCCAGCACATATTCATCGCCCAGCAACAAAGCCAATTTAACATAGTCCAGTTTGTTGTAATCTCCTGACCAACCCGGCACTGATACATTGATGTGCAGACCAGTTGAGTCATTGGTATAACAACCCGTCTTGTCAGCCCAGGCTTTGACAGTGTTCAAGTCACTCAGCAATTCTTCAATGGGCAAGGGTGGGCTCACAAACTCCAGGCCAGCGTCATCATCATCATTGGGATCCAGGCTGCCATCAGGTTCTACCACGTAGGCATTGGGTTCTCTTTTGCCACCGTGATAGTTGCGACTCCAGTTGACCTTGCGACCAATAGCAGCACTGAAGTTGTCAGCCACTTGTTCCACATCTGTTTCGCCAGCATTGGGATCATTCCAATGTGGCCATGTCACTAGCCCACCATATTCCTGTTCTACATTGCTCATGTATTCAAGGCCTTCGCTGTCAAGCCAGTCGCTTTCATGATCATCGTCATTGTACCAGTCGTCGCGAAATTCCTGCAGGGCCTCGTCATAGACATCGTTTTGTTCTTCCATGCAGAGTTCAGCATATTGAGCCCACTCTGCACGACCTATGGTGGGCGGATTGCCTTCTTCATCAGATTCCAGGCCCAGGGCTTCAATGATGGTTTCATCGTCTACATTGTTTTTCACATACTGATACAACAAGTCCATGCCTTGGTTGTCCCAGTCTTCTTGAATTTGATCATCAGCCCACTGTTCGTAGGAATTTGTCAATCGGCGTCTTAGATCATCAATCTGTCTGCGGCCATTGAAATCTCCGTCATAGAAAAAGTTGCAGATGTCATCAATGCTGCGAGCACGTTCGTCATAGTCATAGTCGGGTTCTTGATCTTGATCTTCGCCCTTGACTCCGGGCACAATCATTTCAAACTCCATGCCGGCCATGGCATCAGTTTGTGCGCTGAGTTTTTTCAGACTTGTGGGGCTCATGGAGATTTCAAACAGGTTCTCTTGTTCTGTCACAAACTCAGTGAACTCACGCAATAGATTTTGTGCATCAGGCTGTAGTAAACCTGGCTCGCCATTGCCACCAGTTTTGAGTGCCAGTTTATTGGCTTGTCTGCCCACTTCGCCGGGCTTGATGTCCACGCTCAAGGCCATGGCATACTGTGGCATCTTTGCTTCTTTTTTATTTTTAGGAATGTAGCCCGAAGCATTTTCTTTAAGTTCGGTCACTGTGCTGATCACACTGTCAGGACCGTACTGAGCTCTCAACATTTGTCTGGCCATGTCATGGTTTCTGGCCACTACTTGTGCTTCGATAGCTGGACTACCGTATCGATCTTTGATGCGCACTTTGGCACGAAAGGTCTTCATGGATGACTGCAAACTTTTTGCTTGAGTGTATGACTCTGTAAAATATTCAGGATTAGCATCTGCAAAGTACCGCATAAGAATGCCTGCTTGTGCATTGGCTTGATTTTCCCAACGACTGCCAGTTTCTCCAGCATGGTCTGGCAATGTATCCAGCTCGTTTTGACGGCAATGAGTGAGTTCATGTGCTACTGTTCGCAATATGTCTAGTAGATGACGATCAACCAAACTCACATGCAAAGTTCGTGTGTCAGGATTGTACTGACCAAAGCTGTTGTTTTGTTTGCTCCAGTCAGGGTCATCGTGTAAAACTACCTCGGGCATGTTCTCAATGCCCAAACGTCGCACCACATCTTGCACAAAAGACTGCACAACACTGCTCACAGGTGTTTCGTTCAAGAACATGTTGGTACTGGCACTGACTCCGTCAGGAGTGGAAGTGACGTCTTCTGAAAATCCATAGCGCACACGTTTCTTAGGCGGCAAGCTCAGTTCACGATCTTGTGCTGCTGTTATGGCCGACTTCAGTGCGCCAATGCTGCCATTGTTTCGCAGCAGTTTAAATGAAACATTTTCACAGCCAAACTCGCCGTGATTTTCCAAACCGCTCTGGCGCATGATTTTGATTTTTTTCCATAACGAATCCATGACTGATCTATCCTGACTGGCAATGGCAGATTTGATTCTGGTTGATAAATCATCTACCTTGGCCAACACACAAGTGTCATCTATTTGACTGCGTTTGCGTTGTGGTACTTTTACCCAGTCTGAGTTCTTGATCGAATAAATGCCTTGACTGTGATGTGGCTGATCATCTGGTTGCACATACAGTTCAACATCAGCACCACCTATGGTAATGTCATGTTCGGTGTTGTATTGATATTTTTTGGCAGCAAACAGCTCTTGATACACCGGATCGTTGGGCATTTCAACCACTAGGTGTAGATCTATGTCGGATTGTTTGGTGTAAGAATATGCAGCATTGGATCCAGACACAGTGATATCTTTGATTTTAAGATCCTCTACTCCCAGGAATTCTTGGAAGTCTGCTGCTATTCGTAACAACTTGTTGCGCACTTCAGGTAAGAGATGTTCGTCTCGGCCCCAAAGCACTGGATTGAGTCGTTGATGAAATTTTACAGCATCATCAAGATTGTAAGTAATCAGCTCATGAATGTTCATAAGCTGTATTTACCGTTACTGAGCGATAGCTGATTCTTAGCTTGATGCAAACACTTCTGGTTCCACTGCCGGAGCCGGTGCCTGTGCTAGATCATGTGCTTCGGCTGGTTTGTTCACCACATTGACTTCGCCTGTGATGGCGGTTTGAGGTTCAAATATAGCCTTGAGATCTTTGTACAGTTGCTCGTGTGTGTTGTAGTCAAACACATAAGTGCCCACGTGTTTCAGCATGATTCGCTTGTCAATGAACACTTGTCCACCAATGTCACGCCAGTTTTCACAGAAAGTCCAGTCTTCTGAATAGTAGCGGTTTTCTCTCACTGCTGTATCAAAGTAGGTTTTCATGAAAGGGTTAAGTTCTGCAGGCAGGCCAATGTCGTTGTTGAACGGCTTGGTAGCTGGATGTGCGTTGAGTTTTTCAAACACATCACGCTTGATCAACAAAAAACCTGTGCCAGTTTTTGTAACTTCAATAAGATTGGAAGTGGGATCT
>SXGQ01576972.1_pt1 | contig 17161 bp, 31 predicted proteins | sample 3178371 | NCBI WGS metagenome assembly SXGQ01 (sample SAMN11356859, study PRJNA531348) | freshwater metagenome | isolation source: freshwater sample F1-20 | place: China: Fuxian Lake, Yuxi | collected 2017-12-25 | reverse complement strand
TGTCGTTTTGGTACCAATACTTATCGCCGTTGGCGCGTTCGATAGCTGGACCATCAAGACGATGGAGTTCGCCGTTTTGATACCATTCCTTAGTACCGTTTTCGTATTCGACAGCAGGACCATCGAGACGATGGAGCTTACCGTTTTGGCGCCATTCCTTATCTCCGTTGGCGCGTTCGACAGCTGGACCATCGAGACGATGGAGCTTACCGTTTTGGTACCAAAGCTTTTTGCCGTTGGCGTATTCGATAGCCGGACCATCGAGACGATGGAGCTTGTCGTTTTGATACCAATGCCTATGACCATCTTCGCAAACCCTAACAACGTATTCTTGGTATGCCATGATTGACTCCTTACTTCTGTGTAAGAATAGCTTAAGGCGACTGCATCTCTTCTTCAATCGCCCGTAGAAACTCAGCAGACGCACGATTAATCGCTCGCTTCCACGCGTTCGTATTCGTAAATGGACCAGGTGTCACAGCTAGACCGCTTAGTACGTCAGTGACCAAGCCAACATGCAGCTCGCGGCGCTTCTCCGTAGTCGGCAGCTCTACACGACTGTTTTTCGGCCACCTAATAACACCCTCATCACTAACACTTATGGATTCAATGATGGTGTAGCCATCATCACCATACTTAGTGGCGGTGACATCATGAATTTGCGCAGTTAAATCTCTAGCATCCCAGTGTTTCATCAGTTCGTCGACAAGGGTATCTTCGTTGAAAATCCCATTGAAGACCCTGATTACGTAATCTTTTCCCCATTCAACGGTATACACCAAGGTCCACATCAAATCCTCCTAGATCAAGGGAGTCTACTTTATTGCAACCTCATCTACTTACGCGCTCTTACGCGCTTTTTCCAAGAAATCGGTTAACCCAGATTGTTTCGGCCTGGATATGGTTCCCTAGATACTACCACATACTAGGGAGGTATTATTTTCACGGAGGTAGTTACGCTACACTGGTTAACTTCTAACCAGTAACACTACAGCGCCTAAACGCTTTCCGGCATATGCCGCTACAGGGAATGATCCTGTTAGTGCCTATCTGGTAGTCGCCAACCCCTCTCAAACGAGAGGGATTGAAACGACCTTCTAAAATACCATTGAGACGATGGAGTTTTCCGTTTTGGTACCAATACTTCACATATCACACCTCTCGGCTAGCTATGTTTAGATTTAGTGAGTTAAGGTTTTAGTGAGTTAAGGTTGCCGACCATCCCCGGAAACAGTAGGATAAAAACTATGAGACTGAATTAAAAAATCAGCATGTATTTCGCGCCGTCGTTATGCAGATCACATATCACACCTCAGTGATGACTTATGTTTATATTGAACCTAGAGAGTAGCTGCCGTAGCTACCATCCTTATCTTTATCCACATGGCTTAGATTACTAAGCAGTGGTATCGCGCCTCCGGCATTTAAGCAGGATTCACTACATCTCTAGGTCAACGTATCTACAGATTGTGCATTGTGTCCGGCGCTTCTCCGGACACCACCTTGTACCTGCACACCAGAAATGCTCAAGTAATTTTTTTCACTCCACAAGTTTTTCTCCCCACACTACCGCGCGGTAGTGTGATTCTCAATATACATACAGCGCGTATTTAACTCATCCAACCTACAGGAAGTACCAACTCGCTACGGCGCGAACGATTGAATGCAGCCAACGCACGATCTACATAAGGAGAGGAGGACAGTAGATGTTCGAAATCTCGAATCATCCACAGAGTAAGCTCTAGCCCATCAAGATTCGGCCCGAATTTTGCACGCGGTGCGACATCTGGACACCATCTTGCAGCCCTCATCAGTGCCCAATTGTGATCGACCATTTGTCGATCCCGCTCCAACATTGGAACATAATCCTTAACAAAGGCTAGTGCCGCAGGATCATCCAAAACCCATTTTGGTCGAATATTTCGATGAAGCAACGCATCGAGCCGCGTTGCGATTTGCTCTACGCTCTTACCAGCTAATGGCCCATCTAGTAGTGCAAGCGCATTACGACGCTGAAGCAACGGAGCGATTTCCGGAAATCGCTTACGCAAGTGATCGCAAAAAACAAATTCGGTAAGCGTAAGCACGGCAACTTCGCCGCACATCTGCGAACGCTTGAAGTAATAAAAGTCCTCTTCAGAAAACTCCCCTGGATGTGGCAAACCCCACAATTGATGTAGGCAGTCATGTACACGAAAGATCACCGACTTCATTGCGTTTTCGAGTAGTGAATCTCCCTTGCGCGTTGTCCTTGGAATGCTGGACCACCGAGGCGACCAAGCACATACTTCAGGTGAAAATTCTGCGCCTGTTTCAATGATCCGTGCAGCGATTCCTTGCCAAGCTGCCGGAAATGCAAAACTGAAAAATGTTTCCAAGTCTAATGCATTGACAGCGCGTACCAATGGATGCTCATTCATTAGTTCTTACCGTGTAGAATGGCTTAGCGGATGCCGCGTTCTGCTAGGACTAGTTCGATCGAGTCCTTCCGCCCGACACTGGCTCCGTTTGTGATACCCAAGTCTACGGCGATCTCGGCGGCCCGTCGATCGAGCGCCTTCGCTGCGGCCATGATGATCGCAAAACTATCATCCCTCAATTTGGCGCCTCGCAATTCCTCGTCGAGCCTTTGCCACTCTGAATCGCATTTGATCGCATCATTCAACTCGGACATCTTTTCCGTGTCATAGAATAACATCATTCTATCTCCCATATCCCAACTTCTTCTTTGGTGGGGGTTGAAACAACCATTGATTTACAATATCCCTGTTTCGACATCCGGAACACTTATTACAAGGTTCCTGCGTCTTGTCACCTGCGCTATAGTTGCAAATAAGTTGCCAGGTGTTGCGAAAAGTATACATCCTATTTCCTTTAGGTAATAGCGTAGCGTAAGAGTCAGGTAGTCCACATCCCATCGCGTATCGGCGGATTATGTGCAGTCAGGAAGTAGACAAGGAATACGGGATTGCTAGTAAATGCGCAGCTTGAATCGCGATTTCAGGCGTAAGCCCTACAGTGGTGTTGGTCCGCACAAAGCGGAATTGAATGTCTGGATCATAACACAGCTCGCTATTGATGTCGAGAGTGATGTCATTGTCGTCAATGATGACAAATCCAAGCACCTTCTGCGCAAACAGATCAAGGAACACTCTGATTTCGGCGATACGTGCAGCGTCGAGGACATCGTCAGGGGTGACTGCGATAATATCGCCTTCAACTCCAAATTGGTCATGTAGGATGTTTCGAAGTTCGTCAAGTGTATACTTATACCTCCATGAGGAGGATATGACGATCTTAGCTCCGGTTGCACGGATCAGGGCATTTAGAGCGTTGACGCAGGACTCGACGCAATAATCAAACCCTGCATCCAAATCCGGGCCTCCCCATTCAGTCGAGGGTTGTACCCTAGATGGGTCGTACCCGTGATTGAGAACACCGTCAATGTCAAGGAAGATGAGGTACATCTACTTTTTCTCGAAGATTTTTGAGGATGCTGAGATTTTCAGTATGTTCACTCCGAATCAACCAACAAAAAGGTTGCGTTGATGCCCTTAACATTGTAGCGTTCCTCCAGATACACAGCGCTGATCATAGCCACATTTCCTCCCCACCAAGAGTGAATGTCCGCCCGGACCTTCTGCCCTAGGATTTCCTCAGGCACTTCCGACATCTTTACATAGGTCGCTGTATAGATCTCAAGCTCGTCACTCATAAATACCTCCGCTGCACATTAGGTAGGTCGAACTACCCGTTAAGTTACTTGGGGTTCGGTAACCCATCATATGTCCAAAGCCGCTGAACTCGATCGCCCATTGCCTCGCGCAAAAGCATCTGAACCTCTGAAAGAGGCCCTCGAAGGGTTTCAATGGCATCGAAGGCCATATTCACATCATCATCGTCAGTGACGCCCACCGGAAGGAGTTTGTTCAGAGCCTCTTCGATGCAATCAAAGGCCCTTCCAACACTAGCATACGATCTAACTACTCTGGCGGTGTTTCCAGTCTCTTCCAGTTTGATAGTTATTTCTATCATCACTCACCCTTAACCCTGTAGAGGTAGTAGATCAGAATCCCCATTTCTTGGCCTGGATTCAGGCCCGGCATCCGCCGATTTCATATTCTATGCCGTCGATCACAATAGTTTTACTGCACGTAGGCTTCGAAGTAGGATGCGCCATTGGCAACTTCAACGTCCGGATAATCGTTCCATCCATATCAGTAACTTCACAGACAAGCAATCGATCTTGCATAACCGTGGAAATAACGGCATACACATGCATTACTGATGCCGCCGAACCAACCAAATCCACCCTCGGTTCATTTGCATCGATTAGCGTATAGTGTAGATGTAGCATTATGACTCCCGATCTTTTGCTGCCCAGGTAGGTGTTGAAGATGGTAGCGCAGAGTGAAGTGGCATTTTGATTGTGCGTTAAACACTTACGCGAGTATATACCTTGTCAGCAGACATACTCAAGTAATCTTTTTCGCTCCACAAGTTTTTCTCTCCTTGGAAAAAAATCTGACGACGGGAGAAAAACTTAACAGTCACAAAATAATACAAAAAGGTTTGGGCGGATTGTGGTGCACCACAATCCGCCCTGCCTATGCCACGATTAGATTTCTTTACTTCAAGGGGCTTAACTTAATCAATTCTTCGTCTGTATTTCTTGGCTAGAAGCCTATAGCTTACCGGGGGGTTAGGTTACCCATTTTTCGACCGCGCCATGCAACCTCGGAGCAAAGAGCTTTTAGAATAAGGTTTTTCTCTTCGGTACCAAGAGAACACTTCTTTTCTCGGCTCTCATTTCTTCACGACAGATTGCCTAACTGCCTTCACCGGTACAAATGCCTGGCGTGAAAGCTGCGGTTTACGAACCCCTTAGCGCGCTGTGGTTTAAAGCTAGTTGCCTTGACTTACTCGTTAGAATTTCTCGCAACCAAGCCTAATTGGCTTTTTATTTTTAATTTTTTTATATCAAACCAGGTTATGTATCGTTTTTTGTTATTTTATTTTATTACTTTTATTACTTTTATTACTTTCTTAGCTTTTCGGCGTCCTTTCGGACACTACCTTATACCTGCTCATCAGAAATGCTCAAGTAATTTTTTTCACTCCACAAGTTTTTCTCCCCTGATGGGAATCGCCTCAGGGGAGAAAAGATTAATATGAATGTTAATCTTTTCTCCCCTCTTCGTTCCACTTTGAGTATTCCAAATCGTATTTCTAGTATAGCTTTGGAATGGGAATCCATACATCAGGAAGATCAATCTTCTCATCGCGATCATTCATCCAATCGTCCCTCTTTGTCAGTGTACCGAAGTCAGTACTTGTGTCCGCAAGATAACCAACGATCACTCGATCGCCGATGGTGGGTGGATCGCATAAAACCTGGCGCCACGGACTTTTCTTTTCTTTAGCCATTTTACATCCCTGGAATATTTTTTTTATAAGAGCAATAGTCCGGTACTGATCCGAATTCCCCGCGTTACAAAGGCGGTGCATCACCTTAATGCTTCAATTGCTTAGTTTTTTTCTTAACGATGTTGCAGCCACTCAAGGTAACCACGACGCCAAGACTTGACAATGGGGCGAACTTGAGGTTGCGCCTTACGTGTCAAATGATCAGGTAGCTCATCTACTGTAAGTAGCACACCCAAAGATTCCAGTTCTTTAACTGCTGGCGCCTGGGATTCGATCTCTTCTTCATTGATAAGTTTATCAAGGATTGATCGACACTCCGATCGATCACGCAGTGAAAAGATCAGGTTTAGGAACCACCCTCGAAAAGGAGATTGCATTAACTGATGATAGTTACGCAAGTCCTCATTCGTTGGAGCTTTCCCCTCTTTTCGTACGCAGTCAATCAAACCCCTCCACAACTCTGGATGACCTCCAAGCTCACTGTAAAGGTGCGGAACACGATCCTGCAGCGTCGGTGCAAGGAATCCAGCGATCGATTGGGCCTCAGCTTGACTCCATGGTAACGACACGAACCTTGCCTTTTCTACGCAGGAAACGGCATCAGTCTCTGTTTCGATTCCAATCACTACAAAGCACCCTAGTGCCTGCAGATTATGAAAGCACCGCATCGCATCATCCAAAGGACGAGCCCAGATTGGGGCGTTACGCCTTATGGCGGCGTTTTTAGGCAAACTCACGTACAACAGGAGGTTGTCTTCCACTCCATTAGCCACCAGTTGATTCGTAAGATGAGTCCAGTCCTTGGCCGATCGACGAAGTAGCGCTGCAGTAGAAGCCAGAAGTTCTTCGGGCCAAAATACCGTTGAGGTCATCTGAAACTTTCGCCCCATCTGATCTGCTAGCCACTTCGCCGTAGCTTGCTTTCCGCTGTTACGGTAACCAACTAGGCCAACTGGCCCGTCATACTTACCGTGTGAGCGGAGTTTTTGAACTCTCAATGGCACAGCAGACCATCCATCATCTTGTAACTCGATTTGCATATTCACATTCCACGTAGGATTATGAGTCCCGTGTTCAAGTTCAACCACACACAAGTTCTGAAGAATGATTTTGGCATCCTCCAGAATATCACACCCTACCTCGTCCAGTAGTCTTCTTCTCGTTCGTCGATGTTGGAACGCACTTTGATCGCTCGAAGGCGCGCACCTTCCACTTCTAAACGAATCCTATCCGCTTCTTTCCATTCCTCGTTCCGACCGCATCTATTACGATGAATAGGGAACTCGCTGACCGTGTCTGTAAGGCTCTTCTGGAAGTAGAGGAAATGATCGCTCGCGACAACGACGCCCATGCCCCTTTGTATCGCTAGGTGACGCAGAGTCCGTAGATGTCAATGCAGGTGATCAGGAACTAAAGAACAAGATGAGAGTCCCGCTTCCGTGTTCAAGCTCAACCACACGCAAGTTCTGAAGAATGATTTTGGCACCCTCCAGATCATCACACTCTACCTCATCAATCAACTTCTCCACCTCAACTCCAACAAGTGCGGAATCTCCGTACGAAAACGAACGCCACTCATATTGACGTACGCCTTCGATTTCCTCTGCCAAAATACCCTCGACCTTGTAGACTTCGTACATCTCATTATCCTGTTGGCTTTATTGATTGAAGGTCGTACCACGCATTCATGCTGGAGTGTAAACGCCCTAAGATGGAATGTACAAACCGTAAACGGCGAGACGTTGAGCGATGGGACGGGGCGCGCGGCGGTTAAGCTCGGTTGCAAGCTCCAAACACACCGTCATATGATCTTCTGGACTGAGAGCGAGCATATTGTAAGGATGCCCGATGGATCGGGCCAGCCGATCGAATGCACGCCAAAGAGTGCGAGTATCAGCCGCCTTGATCACCATCATTTTTTCTCCGATGCTGGATGGTCGATGTTTTTTTAGTGTACGTACCACGCATTCGTGGTATAGTTTTCATCGAACCACTGGATGATTCGACCAAGCTCAGGATCATCATTTTCGATCTCTTCAGCATAGATTTCCAGGATCTGCGACCACGTCCTCCCTGATGCGGCAAGCATCCCCAGGCTATCATACCAGCCTCGATAGTATTTCGTCGGAGACGGCTGAACACCAAGAAACTCGCACAGCTTGTCGTCGATCTCTGCAAACTTCTCCGGCTTACCACTGGACTTTTGAATCAGCTGAAAACAGTTAGGCATCTTATCCTCCGCATATGTATAGCTCCCTGTCAGAAATACTCAAGTAATCTTTTTCGCTCCACAAGTTTTTCTCCCCATCTAGCTAACCAGAAATGATTAGCTAGCCGCTGAATTGTAGTTTGATCGGTTACTTGGTAACCTTCGGTCGGGTTCGAAAGCATTCTCGCGAATAGTAGCGCCACAATTCATGATGAATCTGAACGTACCCTCCGTCATAAAAAATCCACACCCCGTCAGTCTTGTAATACTTACCACTCATCCAACGGGCAAGCGGCATCGTTCGAAGGCGAGGAGATACACTCATTCTTTTCTCCGTGTATATGTGTTGCAAGCTGTTGTTCAGATTAGACTGCGACGCGAGTATACGCGCCGGCAGATACGATTACGCTGCCATCCCAAAACTGAACGTACAGCAGGTCGCTTTCTCGACGAACGAGGAACGTTTCCTTGTTATCCACATTCGGATTTCGCAGCAAACGTTCACGCCTGTCATCGTCCGGCATTTGCAGCACAATGTCCCGATGAAGCTTTAGTTGCCATTGGCGTGCTGCTTCGTCGCCCTTGACGAACATCATGCGCGGCATGGTAAGCCGCACCTTCTCGTATCCGTAATACTCGATTGCTACGGCATCCATGATGCCAGTAACATCAAGCTCGACACGATCGAGCGTGGTGAAATCTGCCTGCATATTTCCCCCCTTACGGAGCCGGCCATTCGTTCTCTTCCATCTGCATCTCCGCAACCTGGCGCTGGATCTCGCGAATGCGAACATCCGTCATCCATGCGAAAATGAGCAGGGTAGCCAACGATGCAGATGCGAGAAACAATCCGAGAATCTGAAACTGCTCTTCTTTGCTCACAATCACCTCACGCATACATATAGCCTCTCATTAGAAATACTCAAGTAATCTTTTTCGCTCCACAAGTTTTTCTCCCCCATTAGGGAGGGAGAAAAGGTTTGCGTACGTGTGAATGTTTTCTCCCCAACCCATTGTCTTTAAGCCAAAAAATGGCTGAAAGACTAAGGTTGATTTAGAAGGGGTTTGCGATTAATGCACAGCAAACTCCCAACGGCAATTGCGTGCGCGAACAAGCAATGCACTAGTGCCAAGAATTTCATGTGCCAAAAACAAAGGAACGCCGTCAGGCCACGGATCTGCCTCGCCTCGTACCAGCGCTGAGGCTCTCTTTTCCGAAGCCTGATGAATCTCGCGAATGAGACGATCTTCGGAGTCGAACGCTCGGAAGATGGAGTGTGTCCGTCCGACAGCAGGCCCGAGGTAAACAACGGTTACCAACGCTTTCATGACTGCTCCTTGTGAGTATTTACTTTCAGGATAACTAGCGCTAGAGTTGCCTGTCTAGCGCGCCGTTTTGAACTTCTTCGGCGATCTCGCGGATCTGGCGCCCGAACTTCCCAGGAACCTCTTCGATCAGGCGCAGTAGAGCGGCAGCCCCAGAGGTTTCACTGGTAACCTGGAAGACACTTTCGTCAAGTGTCTGCAAAGACGCACGCCAGCGCTTGTCGTGGTCAGTGCTACAGGACCACTCCAATGTCAGAACGGCAAAGCCGCCGCTGCTATTATTGTGCAGCTTTCCAGTGAACTGCGCATGTGTGCAACGCAAACTCATTAGTACCCCCTGTGTTCATATGTCTGCTTATCAGAAATACTCAAGTAATCTTTTTAGCTCCACAAGTTTTTCTCTCCGCAACGCCGGATAACCGGCGTCCATTTTGAGTCAATCTGGACAGACTACCTGCACATGTAGTGCATATAGGATAACCCAGTCCACCAATCCCTTTGGCGTGACGAACATCACGAGTGAAACCATACCAAACTCGGTAGGCTCAAGGCAAAATGAGGTAATGTGGCCAACGTACACACCATTGATAAACACCATGACTTCTCCTTAGTTGCGAATACCGCTAACTGTGTCAGTCGACATACGCAAGCTGATGCGCAGACGCGCGGAACGCTTGAATGGGCGCGGAGTACCAAATAAAGAAGCGACGAAAGGGGCTTTGGATACACTAGACTACGAAGCGGAGCGCTTTGCGCTAACCGTTGTATCCATTGTGCCTCCAACTAAGATTTGATGATGTGCATACATATAACCGCACGTCAGAAATGTTTAAGTAATCTTTTTCGCCCCACAAGTTTTTCTCCCTATTGAAGGAGGGAGAAAAGGTTTGCGTACGTGCGAATCTTTTCTCCCCGCGACGCCGGTTATCCGGCATCGCTTATTTCAGGTTGGAACGATCTTACCCGGAACGATCTCCCATAGGGCGGTCGTGTAAACGTCTCCGCGCCGAACAAGCCGGGCAGTCGAACCCTCGACTACCGACATGCGATAGCTGGTGCCGTCAGCATGATATGCCTCGACTTCATATCCAGCCGGGCATGGCTTCTTAGCGATATCAATACGGACCTCCTCCGCTTGATGAGGATATCGGTATTCGACACCAGCCGGAAATGCCCAGAGGGCATAGCTCCGGATAGACTGCACCTTTACGACCTTTGTAGGCTCGGTTCGACAGATCGCGTAGATGCCGTCTTCGTCCGGCTCGCCGTGCCGATCCGATGGTTCATCGGTAGACACACCGTACGTGCGCACTCGAAGATCCGCAGCTTCGCATTCCGCGTTGGCAGGCGGATTGCCAGCCTCCCATACGAAGCACTCCGCATCCGAATCGGATGCGGGGTAATGACCCGCCGGAATCTCAGTCCATCCTTCGGAAATGGTAGTGCCGGCCCTGGTGAGATGAATACGAGTCATATCTACCCCCATGATGCCTATTTGTAAGCACCTGCGTATATGTATACCTTCTTATCAGAAATGCTCGTGCCGGCATTTAAAAAGCCGGCTAAAATACTCACTTTTCATCTTCCCAGATTTCCTCTACGATGACAGACCGGAGGCTACCTTGAATGAACTTATAGTAGTCCTCCAAGGTACGAAAGTACCCTACTCCGTCCATGTACACGTAGTATTCGGTTTGCGGAACCGTGTCATCATTGACACAGTTAGCGAACTCCTGGCCGTACCCTCGAAAGTCTGGATCGGTAACATCGTATGTTCCGCGCTGATGCCAGGTTGGGCCGGTGGAATGCGCAAATTGAACGTTATCGAATGGAACTGCATATACCTCGATTTTGTCCAAACGGTGAGGCTTTTGCGGCTTTCCATCCAACCCATAGTGCGTACGAAGAACAAGCCCACAACGAATGGGTTTGTGTGGCCACATGAAAGCCTCCTGCGTATATGTATACCTTCTTATCAGAAATGCTCAAGTAATCTTTTTAACTCCACAAGCTTTTCTCCCCATTAGGGAGGGAGAAAAGGTTTGCGTACGTGTGAATGTTTTCTCCCCATTGTCAATGAATCCAGGTGATCGACCGGGGCTCCCGAGCAGTTAGTCGGGACAAACCCAGGTTGCGGATCCGTACATGCTTTCGAGTGCTCGAATGCTCTGGATGTAAACACAACCAGTATAAGTACACTTGCTCCAACATTCCGTAGAGTAATCGCCGACAGCCGGCATCAACGGCAATACGATGTGGTAGCGCGCAAAATATAGCATCAACGCTCCTAACGTCGCGATTTAATGCCCGGCCAACGCCGGGTATCCGTTACAGATACCAACCGACGTGGGCCGCCTCCGCGGCCTCGACTGCCGCGCAAGCTTCAACCGACGGCGACACCTCGCCCAACGGACGCCGCCAATCAACAGCTTGCGCAGCGCACGTCGCTGCTTTCCTCATTGCTAGCCTCGCACTGTGCAGCGCGTCGCGGCGTCGATACCGCTCCTCGGAATGCGGATATTCGTCACGTACCGCCTCGAAAGCGACAAGCGCTGCCTCGAATGCCTCGATGGCAGAGTAAACGACATCGGCAGCCTCGGCATCGGCGGCAATCGTGGCAGCAGTTGGAACGTAAAGCATCATTGTTCCTCCGGGTGCCTGTCAGCAGGCGCCTCTATCGCATACGTATACCTTCTTATCAGAAATGCTCAAGTAATGTTTTTAACTCCGCAAGTTTTTCTCTCCCGAGCAGCGCCCGAAAGGATTTTAATCATTCCGAACCTTAACTCCTTCTGAATCTATACGCAGGCGCAGATATACCCTTGCCACACTCTACTCACCAGGAGTAGAGCGTAAGAACAAAAAGAAGAATGATCAGCCCAACATCCACAGCGTCATCGAGCGCCGTCATCTTCTTCGTTTTCGGTTCGTGCATTTGATCTCCTGTTAGTATGTAGCAGTATATTAGAAATACTCAAGTAATATTTTTCATTCCACAAGCTTTTCTCTCCTTAGGAGAGAAAAGGTTCACGCATACGCAAATATTTTCTCCCCGTCGCCAGCTAACCGGAGGCGGTTAGCTGGCTTCGGTTCTGGCCGGCTAGCCCTGCGTCTCGGCGCCCGCCGCCTTCGTGCGGGCGGCCTGCGCGACGGCCGCGACGTTACGAAGGAACGCGGCAAACGCGCCCACTTCCGACGCGGCGATCTCGACGCTTCGGGCCCGCGACCCGTTGGCCAGCCGGAACGAGGCGTTACCCTCGTTGTCGAAGGTCAGCGTCGCGGCGGCGACCTGGAGGGGCCGCCCTTCGGCGCCGGCGGCGCCCGCCGTCAGGCGCTCGATGAACGGCCCGATGTCCTCCAAGGCGCAGGCCACGTGACCGGCCTTGCTCGCCTCACCCGTCACGTTGGGGAACTTCAGCAGAGCGGCATCCGTCCGGAGATCCAGTTGGACACCGGCGGACCGCACCGCCGGGATGATCGGCGGGATCACCCGCGCGCTCGCTCCGGTGGTTCCGGTTCCGAACAGGTCGACAACACCTTCCACGACGTTCTTGGCACGCGACATCTTGTCTCCATTGTGGGGTTAGTTGGTTGATTCCCACGTCTCTATATAGCCGTACTTCAGAAATACTCAAGTAATGTTTTTCATTCCAAAAGCTTTTCTCCCCTCGGCGTCGGGTAACCGACGCCGACTCTTTACCACCCAAATTTTTCGTCTCGGTTTTTTCGACCGAGTAGGGTATCCAGGTTCTTGCCCGGAGGCGTGGCCCGAATCTTCTTGTTTCGGACGCGCTTACAGTACCCTGCGACAGTACTATTTTGCCCGGTGCGCCGCTTTCCCTTTCCCTTCTGGATTCTCCGCTGCTTACTTGACCCCCAATCCTCCGGATTGTATTCGTCCATTCACCCTCCTACGTTCATATATCTATACTTTGGAAATACTCAAGTAATGTTTTTCGCTCCACAAGCTTTTCTCTCCTAAGGAGAGAAAGAGTTAACGCACGCGTAAACCTTTTCTCCCCGTCGCCAGCTAACCGGAGGCGGTTAGCTGGCTTCGGTTCTCGCCGGCTAGCTTGCAGCGTTCTCGACGGCGGCGGCTGCCGCCGCCTGGATCGTTCGCAGGAGCGCGACGAACGCTCCGATCTCGGTGCCGGCGACCTCCACTTGGCGAGCGCGGGGCTCGTTGGACACCCGGAAGGTCATGTTTCCCTCTCCGTCGAAGGCGACGGTCGCCGTTGCTACTTCCAACGGTCGGCCGCCGCTGGCCCCGGCCCCCGCCTCGATCCGTTCGATGAAGCCGTTGAAGTCCTCGATGTTGCAGAGGACGTGGCCGCCCTTCGCCTCCCCGGTCACGTTGGGGAACTTGACGGCCACGGTGTTCGTCTTGACGTTCAACTGGATACCCGCCGCGCGCATGGACGGCACCACGGGAGCCACGGTCTTTGCGACCTGCGCGGTTCCGAACAGATCGACCACGCCATCACTGATGATCTTGCGCATGATGATTGCCTCTTAGCGGGGCTGATTGATTGGTTCCCGCGTCTACTAGTAACAATCTATCAGAAATACTCAAGTAATGTTTTTCGCTCCACAAGCTTTTCTCCCCCTCAAAGGGGGAGAAAGAGTTAGCATTCATATTAATCTTTTCTCCCCGCGACCAGGGAGCTGAGATAACCGACTAACTACCCGCGCAGCTTTCGCATGTACGACTCGACGTCCTGTTCCTCCACTTCGAACAAAAACCACTCGCTTTCATCGATCGTCTCAATCAACGTTATCGTTTCGGAACGCGACAGCCTCATCCCGGCCTTCAACGCGCCCCTTTCCACATAGGCCCACCAATAATCACCACCACGATAACGCCCCTCCGCGTACATTTGCGCGGCATCAGGCGGATCCCCCGTGGGATCGGGCAACGAATGCACCTCGCTGAACTCAGCATCAGATGGATTATGCAGCGCGCTGATGATGACGAACATGTGTACTTCTCTCTTTCGATTAACAATATCTGTTCGCCAGAAATACTCAAGTAATGTTTTTCATCCCACAACCTTTTCTCTCCTAAGGAGAGGAGAGAAAAGGTTCGCGTACGCGTAAACCTTTTCTCCCCGTCGCCAGCTAACCGGAGGCGGTTAGCTGGCTTCGGCCTTCGGGGTTAGCCCTGAATGCCGTGATGGGCAAGCACGTCGCTGACACTGAGGCCGTGCCGCGCGATCTTGTTCGACAGCTCCTCGCGAAGCTCCAGCAGGCTCTTTTCGCTCCGGTGCCCGTCCCAAGGGGAGCGGAGGACCACGCCCGCCTCCTGCGCGAAAGCGATGGCGCTATTCAAGCCATCTTCGACGACATTCCGGTTGACCTGAACGCCGTCGAGCATGAAGATCACGGGAGAACCATCTTCGATGAACGATACGATCTTGACCTCGGCGTCGTACAGGACGCCCTCGGGCGACTGTGCGGACACGCGCCCCAGGAACGCCTTCGGCGCTCCGAGGTTTACCACCAGGGGGCGAATGGCCCGCGTTACCTTCGCCAGAAGGCGAGCGGGACCAACGATCGATCGGGAACCGGCGTGGGGAGGCGTGTACATTTGGTTTCTCCAGGTTGGGCGCCACGGTTTATCCGGGCACTCTCTTATATCTGTACTTCAGAAATACTCAAGTAATGTTTTTCGCTCCACAAGCTTTTCTCTCCTTAGGAGAGAAAGAGTTAACGCACGCGTGAATATTTTCTCCCCGCGACCTGGGGTCGATCTACTTACGCACTCTTACGCGCTTTTTCCAAGAAATGGGAAACGCCATCGTGAGCACGGATCCGATCTCGAAGGCTCTCTGCGAGCATATCCAGTTCCGCGTACGAATCGGCGCGGCCGATCCGCACACTGAGTCGCGCGATATCATCGCGCAGGAAGTCGAGTACGTGAGCGAGCAGATTCGACTCTGCCAGGGTGAGAAGGCACGAGTTTTTTTCCGAGGGTAATGGTTGCATCGCTTACCTCCCGTGCGTATATATCAATCCTTCAGAAATACTCAAGTAATGTTTTTCACCCCAAAACCTTTTCTCCCCAGCGTTGAAGGCTTAAGTGCGTGTATGCGCGAAAAGCTTTTCTCCCCGGCGGGGAGAAAAGCTTTTAACGGCCGTTAATCTTTTAACTCCATATTTTGAAGTACGATAAGACGCGTTTAAACGCGTCTTATCGCATTCCCCTAGAGATCATTAGAAGGCGTGCTTCTCGGCAAGCCACGCGCGCCGATCTTCGTATTCGTCTTCGTATTCGTATTCGCCCCCGCGCACGTCGTCATACACGAAGGCGTTATCGATCATCTTCGCGACGACCGCGGCCACCGCGATGTTAGCCTCGTACCACGGAAACGAAAGAGGGAGCCCCCACCGCTTCCAGTCATCCTCTTTGAAAACGGGCCGCGACGCAAGCGCGAGCACGTCTTCGTCGTCCAACGCGCGAAGGGCAACGACGAATCCGATCGTTCCTGCGTCGCCCAGGTACGGCGTGATCTCGCCCTCAATCTCTTCGCGAATGGCGTCGATGGTGTTTACCACACTCCCTCCCTTCCTTTGGTTCTCGCACAAGGCATCACATATATACGTCCGCATACATGCAAGCTAAAGCAAAGGCCGTAGCTCGCGAGGCGGATACCCGCTTCCGGGTATCCGCCGACCGGCGCTAGCCGATCACTTCGTCGCCGCCGATCCAGCTGAGCAACTCGCCGTACGACTGCGGCAACGTGGGTTGGTCGACAGGCACCCACGCGAGCCCGGCCGCATGGTGATTGACCTTCGTGCTCAGGTAGCAGTACTTCGCGCCGCTTCGGAGCAGCGGCGAGATCGAGACGGGTCCGCCCTGGTTCGCGCCCGCGAACACAGGAGCGTTACCCGTTACTTCCTCGTACTTCCGAAGCTGCTCCAAGGCGGCAAAGTTCGGGAACTCTTCGCGGATGAGTTCTTCCCATCCGGCCGTGAAGGACGGCTCGTTCTCACGCAGGACCGCCCCAAGATCAAAGGCGAGCCGGAACCATTCTCCGGCCGCGTTCTGCCACCACTGGATAACCGGCAACATGGCGCCGGCGCCGGCGCGAGCGGCGAGCATCAGCCCGAACAGATGTTCGGGCTTGGACCCCGCCACCGCCCCGTTGCGGGGCGGTCGCGGATCGCCTGCCGCGGTGCTCACCTTCGCGGAGATCCCGACGGGCAACCCTCCAAGGTCAGCGCAGTACAGGTCAAAGAAAACTTGACCCCGACCGCGATCCGATTCCTTCGCTGGCGTCACGAGACGCCGACCTGCCGCGTCAACACCGGTGAAGATGGTGGCCACGTACCCATTGGGTACGTCACGGGTCCATTCCGTCCCGACGCACAATGCGTCGAGAATGAAGTTGGTGTCCGAAACACGAACCGACATGACATGCTCCAAAGGGGCCGTTTAGTTATTCGCCCCGCGTCTATGTATAGCGTAACGTCAGAAATATCGAAACGATTTATGGTTAATGCATATGACGTGCCAACACTTCATCAACGAAACATTTAGTTAATATCGTTTATTACTTTACAAACACTTTACATTTACTTTGCAAACACTTTGCATTTACTTTACAATATTTATATGGCACGAATCCTGCGCGGGGTTGACAGCAGATGGCAAGCGCGCACCGTGAAACCATTTTTTTAATTAAATTCGAACGTATAACATAGTATTCGAACGCTAAACGCAATAAAACATAGTATTCGAACGCTAAACGCAATAAAACATAGTATTCGAACGCTAAACGCAACAAAACATAGTATTCGAACGTATAACTTAACAAAAGTATAAAGGCATAATAAAGTATAGTGTAAGTAATACTCTTTATTGAGTTAACAGAATCTTCATTCTTTATGTATATTCTCTTATGTATATTCTCTGATGTTTTCTCCTAGATGTTTTCTCCTAGGTGCTTTTGTTAATTCTTTTTAACAGCATTATTGAATTCTTCTACTCTTATGGTAAGGTCTTCTTATCAAAATAAAATAGCCCGCCTTCATATACCTTAAAGAGCGGCACTTTTAGCGGCAAGTTGATGTTGAAATTCAAATAGATTTGCCTTCAAACTTCGGTATCTTGCGGCCCGAAATTTTTTCAGTAAACAAACAAACAAATTTTTGTTGGTTTTCAATAACTTTTGGTAAGAATTTGTTGGTGCGGCAATT